>OGQS01001342.1_pt1 | contig 13544 bp, 9 predicted proteins | sample 1553331 | NCBI WGS metagenome assembly OGQS01 (sample SAMEA2580012, study PRJEB22360) | human gut metagenome | biome: human gut; feature: human-associated habitat; material: faeces | place: Denmark | collected 2008/2010
TTTCCCTCCGGGAAACGAGCCATAACATCCTTTGAAAACACATCGCCAACCAAGCCTATATCTTTGTGGGAATAAAATAATCCGTCGTCGTTTACAACGATGCCGCAGCTTTCCTGCCCCCTGTGCTGAAGAGCGTAAAGGCCGTAGTAAGCCATACCGGCAACGTTTGCAGTCTTAGGACTGAACACGCCGAAAACGCCGCATTCCTCGTGAATACTCATTGTTCGTTCCCCCTCATTCTTTTAAGCGACGCGCCAACAAAACCAGAAAAAAGAGGATGAGGGTTATTGGGTCGGCTTTTGAATTCGGGGTGGAACTGAACTCCGATAAAGAACGGATGAGAAGTAATTTCCACTATCTCAACAAGATTACCGTTCGGAGAGGTGCCCGCAACAGTAAGACCTGCGTCAGTCAGCACCTGACGGTAATCATTGTTGAACTCATAACGGTGGCGGTGGCGCTCATAAATCGTCTGCTCGCCGTAACATTCAGCCGATTTTGTTCCGGAAGAAAGAACGCAGGGATATTTTCCAAGTCGGAGGGTGCCGCCTTTGTCTATATCGTCGCTTTGACCGGGCATAAAGTCTATAACTTTATTGCGGCAAAGCTCGTTGAACTCACCTGAGTCAGCGTCCTTTATTCCGGCCGCATTTCTTGCAAATTCAATTACGGAAATCTGCATACCAAGGCAAATACCGAGATAAGGCACATTATTTTCTCTTGCGTACTGAGCCGCCAGAATCATTCCTTCAATACCGCGCTCACCGAAACCTCCCGGAACGATTATTCCGTCAAGGGAAGAAAGAACTTCACTGCAGTTTTCAGGAGTTATCGTTTCGGAATCTATCCAGTGGATATTGATATGGGTATCGCAGTAATAGCCTGCGTGGCGGAGCGCTTCTGCTACTGAAAGATACGCGTCGTGAAGCTGAACATACTTACCGACGAGACCAATCTGTACAGTGTACTTTCTGTTTTTGATCTTTTCAACCATCTTTTTCCACTCGGTCAGATCAGGTTCTGGGGCGTCGATATGCAATTCACGGCATACCACGGAAGAAAAGTTTGATTTTTCCAGCATAAGCGGCGCTTCGTAAAGATTTGAAAGCGTCGTGTTTTCAATTACACAGTCAGGCTTAACGTTGCAGAAAAGAGCAATCTTTTTGAAGATAGCCTCTTCCAGCGGATCGTCGCTTCTGAGAACAATAATATCGGGATGAATGCCCATTCCCTGAAGTTCTCTTACCGAGTGCTGGGTAGGCTTTGACTTGTGCTCGTCAGAACCGCTGATATAAGGCACCAGGGTAACATGAATAAACAGACTGTTTTCCCTGCCCTGCTCAAGTGATATCTGACGCACCGCCTCAATGAAGGGCTGAGATTCAATATCACCGATTGTTCCGCCGATTTCAGTAATTACTACATCGGCGTCCGTCTTTTTACCTACACGGTAAATAAAATCTTTTATCTCGTTTGTAATATGGGGAATTACCTGGACTGTAGAGCCCAGATACTCCCCTCTTCTTTCCTTATTAAGAACATTCCAATAGACCTTACCAGTTGTAAGATTGGAATACTTATTAAGGTTTTCATCAATAAATCTTTCATAATGTCCCAGATCCAAGTCTGTCTCGGCTCCGTCATCTGTTACGAAAACTTCACCGTGCTGGAACGGGCTCATAGTTCCGGGGTCAACGTTGATATAAGGGTCCAGCTTCTGGGCCGCCACTTTAAGTCCTCTTGATTTAAGAAGTCTGCCAAGCGAAGCCGCTGTAATTCCTTTGCCAAGTCCTGAAACAACGCCGCCTGTTACGAATATATATTTTGCCATTTTTTACTCTCCATTTGATTTTGTGATGTCGGTTTACTCATCCTGCAAAGCCGCGTAGCCTTCTTCGCCGGTGCGGACTTTAACAACATTTTCAACGTCATACACAAATATTTTTCCGTCGCCTATATGACCGGTATACAAAACTTTTTTAGCTGTTTCGATAACCGCTCTTACAGGCACTTTACTTACTACAATATCAACCTGAACTTTCGGCAGAAGCGAAGGTTCAACTTCTACACCGCGGTAATATTCAGGCTTACCTTTCTGAACACCGCATCCGAGAACGTGAGAAACCGTCATTCCCGTAATACCGAGAATTCCCATTGCGTTTTTCAGCGCTTCAAAACGGTTTTCTCTGCAGATAATCTCAACCTTTGTAAGTTTAGGAGTATCAGGATCAATAACGGGCATTCTCTTAACCTCAACCGCTTCTGCAACAGGAGTATCTCCTGTAACAGCAACGGGAACCGGTTCGCCTTCATCCTGGGTAACAGTGTCGGGAACTACTGCGAAACCTGCGTAAGCAGTAAGCAGACCATGCTCGGATATATCAAGACCTGCAAGTTCATCCGCCGCGGAAGCTCTCAAGCCGATTGTATGTTTAATCAAAAGGAATACAATTGTAATTGTAACAGCAACGTAAGCGCAAACCGAAACAACACCCAGCACCTGAACTCCAAGGAAGTGGAAGCCGCCGCCGTAAAGCAATCCTTTTTCAGTTGAACTTCCCGTTGCAAAAATTCCTGTCATGACAGTACCGAGAGCGCCGCAGACAAAGTGAACTGAAATTGCGCCCACAGGGTCGTCTATCTTAAGTTTTTTGTCAAAGAACTCAATTGCAAAAACTATTACAACGCCGAAAACAAGACCCATGATTGCAGCGCCCAGGGGATTAACTGCGTCGCAGCCGGCGGTGATGCCCACAAGTCCGGCAAGAGCCGCGTTATAAGTCATTGAAACATCGGGTTTCTTATATCTTATCCAAGTAACGATAAGAGTTGTACAGCAGGCAACAGCCGCCGCAAGGTTTGTGTTGAAGAAAATCAGGCCTGCTTTTGTAATCTGCTCGTCGCTGTCCATTCCTACGGTAGAAGCGCCGTTGAAACCGAACCAGCAGAACCACAGGATGAACACGCCCAAAGCCGCAAATGTAAGGTTATGGCCCAGTATTGCGCGGGGCTTGCCGTTTTTATCGTACTTGCCGATACGAGGACCAAGGATAGCCGCACCGATAAGAGCGCACAGACCGCCTACCATATGTACAGCAGTTGAACCGGCGAAATCGTGGAAGCCAAGCTGAGCAAGCCAGCCGCCGCCCCAGATCCAGTGACCGGATACGGGATAGATAATAATGGAAATTGCCGCTGAATAAATGCAATAAGCGCTGAACTTCGTTCTCTCTGCCATTGCGCCGGAAACGATAGTTGCTGAGGTTGCGCAGAACACAGTCTGGAAAATCGCAAACGCCCAAAGCGGAACACCATGGGGAAGAATATCGCTGTAATCTCCCATTATCATCGGATCGATTGCACCGAAAAGCGCCGACGAACCGCCGAACATTATTCCAAAACCGAACAGCCAGAAAGCAGGCGTTCCGATACAGAAATCCATAAGGTTTTTCATTAATATATTACCAGTATTTTTTGCCCGGGTAAAACCGGCCTCACACATTGAGAAGCCTGCCTGCATAAAGAACACCAAAGCGGCGCCTATCAGGACCCAGATTGTATTAACAGCACTGTAAGTCATATCTCCGTCATCTCCTTATTTTTTACAGTTTACCGGTTAATATTATTTAATTATTTTCTTTTATCTTACTCCGAACAGCAGTTCACCGTAAGTCGGGAAAGGCCAGTAGCTTTCTGCGGTAAGCGTTTCCACTTCATCAGCAACCGCGCGAAGTTCGCTCATCTTTGAGAGAATGTTGTCTCTGATTGCGTAGCCCTCTTCCTTAACGTCGGAAATCTCTTTAACTTTCATAACCGCATCTTCAAGGTCATCGGTTTTCATCTCAATCTGATCGGTGAGTAGTGAAAGTTTCTTAACGAGTTTTGTTTCATAATTGCATACTGTTTCAGGGTCAAAAGTCTTTTTGGCTATACCGGCTGAAGCAACGTCGCGAGCGTAGTTTTCAACCGCCGGAAGTATTTGCTTTCTGGCCATGTCTACCATGGTGTTTGCCTCAATGATTACTGTTTTGCAGTAATTATCAAGCATTATCTCACATCTTGACTCAAGTTCTGCTTTAGAAAATACCTTGTGGGAAGTGAGCATATCAACATTTTTCTTATCAAGAAGATGAGGCATGCAATCGGGGGTAGTACGGTAATTAAGCAGACCTCTGTTGACTGTTGCTTCCTTAATCCACGCGTCGTCATAACCGTTGCCGTTGAAGATAATTCTCTTATGGTCTTTAATTGTCTTTTTGATCATGTTGTGGAGCGCAGTATCAAAATCTTCCGCTCCTTCAAGTCTGTCTGCATAAATCTTAAGCGACTCAGCCACAGCGCTGTTGAGCATCATATTTGTGCAGGCAATGCTGTTTGACGAACCCAGCATACGGAATTCAAACTTGTTACCTGTGAATGCGAATGGTGATGTTCTGTTACGGTCTGTAGCATCTTTCTGGAAATGTGGAAGAGAATGTACACCAGAAATGTATTCTTCTCCCTCTAAGGAGCTTGTTGCTTCTCCATTATCTACGAATTGTTCTACTACGTCCTCTAACTGTTCTCCTAAAAATACGGAGATGATTGCTGGAGGTGCTTCGTTTGCTCCTAAACGGTGGTCATTACCTGGTGTGGAAGCAGAAAGGCGAAGCAAGTCTGCATGTTCATCTACTGCACGAAGAATTGCAGCTAAGAATAATAAGAACTGCATATTTTCATGTGGTGTTTCACCTGGATCTAAAAGGTTCTCTCCCTCATCTGTACACATAGACCAGTTGTTATGTTTACCAGAACCGTTGATTCCTGCGAATGGTTTCTCATGTAAGAGACATTTAAGACCTAACTCATCAGCAACTCTCTGTGCTGTTTCCATTACTAACTGGTTGTGGTCTGTAGCAATGTTGTTCTGGTCATAAATAGGAGCGATCTCATGCTGTGCTGGAGCAACTTCGTTATGCTGTGTCTTAGCAGAAATGCCAAGTTTCCATAACTCTTCATTAAATTTCTCCATAAATCCAAGAACTCTTTCTGGGATAACACCGAAGTAATGATCATCCATTTCCTGTCCTTTTGGAGGCATTGCACCAAATAATGTTCTTCCTGTAAAGATTAAATCCTTTCTCTTTAAGAAGTTTCCTTTATCAACAAGGAAATATTCCTGCTCTGCTCCAACAGATGTTGTTACATGTTTTGCTGTCTTATTTCCAAATAATCTTAAGATACGAATTGCCTGTACGTCTAATGCCTGCATAGAACGAAGAAGCGGAGTCTTCTTATCAAGTGCCTCACCTTTGTAAGAGCAGAATGCTGTCGGAATGCAAAGAATAGTAGAATGTGGTGTTTCTTTGATAAATGCTGGTGATGTGCAATCCCATGCTGTATATCCTCTTGCCTCAAATGTTGCTCTTAATCCACCGGATGGAAAAGAAGAAGCATCTGGCTCACCTTTGATTAACTCTTTACCAGAGAAGCGAAGTAATGTTGTTCCATCACCCTGTGGGTCAATAAATGCATCATGCTTTTCAGCAGTGATACCAGTTAATGGCTGGAACCAGTGAGTGAAATGTGTTGCTCCTTTTTCAAGAGCCCATTCTTTCATCTCATGAGCAACGATGTCTGCTACTTCAGGATCAAGTTCTGCGCCTGCTTCAATTGTAGCTTTCATCTTCTTATATGCAGCTTTTGGAAGTCTTTCCTTCATTACTGCGTCATTAAAAACATTGGAACCAAAAATTTTCTTCACATCTGTTTTCATAATTATTACATCCTTTCATGTTTATCCTTTTCATCGACAATTGCCATTCCTGCCCGAAGGTCAAAAAATGTAAAAAGCGTCCGAGAATCCTTATGATTCGCGAACGCCATTGTTCTCATCGAGATTGAATTATTTACTTTTCGCAATTGCTAAATATAAAATACCCCGATTTGTTTAAAAATGCAAGTGATTTTTGTGTTTTTTCTCACTTTCATGAAATTAGACAAAAATAATTTGAGTTTATAAAGCAAATTCCTATATTTTTAACAATTAGCCTTATTTGCGCTTAATTTTATTAATTCAATCGAAAATTTCTAACAAAAAAACCCTCACAAAAACCGCTGGCAATATGTTGTTCGGGCTTTTGCGGGGGCTGGCATTCGGTTATCCCGCTGAGTATTTTGTAAATTTTTTACTAATAATTGAATTTCTCAGCAAAGTAATCCTTCAAATCTTCAATTTTAATTCTTTCCTGTTCCATGGTATCACGGTCTCGTACAGTAACAGCACCATCTTCTACAGAATCAAAGTCATACGTAACACAGTAAGGAGTACCAATCTCGTCCTGACGGCGGTATCTCTTACCGATATTTCCTCTGTCATCAAATTCGCAGTTATAAATCTTGCTTAATTCATGATAAATCTTCTCAGCACCCTCATTAAGCTTCTTAGAAAGTGGTAAAATACCAACTTTAACTGGAGCGATTGCTGGGTGGAAATGCATCACATTTCTTGTCTCGCCGTCTTTAATCTCTTCTTCGTCGTATGCAGCACATAAGAATGCTAATGTTACACGGTCTGCACCTAATGATGGCTCGATAACATAAGGGATATACTTTTTCTTCTCTGCATCATCAAAATAAGTAAGATCCTGTCCGGATACTTCCTGATGACAGTTAAGGTCATAATCTGTACGGTCAGCAATACCCCATAATTCTCCCCATCCAAATGGGAATAAGAATTCGATATCACTTGTTGCTTTAGAGTAGAAAGATAACTCTTCTTTATCATGATCACGAATTCTTAATTCTTCGTCTTTTAATCCAAGGTCTTTTAACCAGTTTACACAGAAATCCTTCCAGTATGCAAACCATTCTAAGTCTGTATCTGGCTTACAGAAGAATTCTAATTCCATCTGCTCAAACTCTCTTGTACGGAAAGTAAAGTTACCTGGTGTGATCTCATTACGGAAAGACTTACCAATCTGTCCAATACCAAACGGAATCTTCTTACGGGAAGTACGGGCAACATTCTTAAAGTTAACAAAGATACCCTGTGCTGTCTCTGGTCTTAAATAAACAGTATTCTTTGCATCTTCTGTAACACCCTGGAAAGTCTTGAACATCAGGTTAAACTGTCTGATATCTGTAAAGTTATGCTTTCCACAGCTTGGACATGGCACATTGTTATCATCGATAAATGCCTTCATTTTCTCCTGAGACCATCCATCTACAGAAGATTCTAACTCAATCTCATGCTCCTGTGCAAAATCTTCGATAATCTTATCCGCACGGAATCTTTCCTTACATTCTTTACAATCCATTAATGGATCAGAAAAACTGCCAAGATGACCGGAAGCTACCCATGTCTGCGGGTTCATCAGGATCGCACAGTCAACGCCTACGTTGTGCGGGCTCTCCATGACGAATTTCTGCCACCATGCTTTTTTCACGTTGTTTTTCAGTTCAACACCGAGCGGGCCGTAATCCCAGGTATTTGCCAGGCCGCCGTAAATTTCGGAACCCGGATATACAAAACCTCTGGATTTTGCTACTGCCACAATTTTGTCCATTGTCTTTTCCATAGTTAGTTACTCCTCTATTTTATTTGTTTACTTACCATAAACAACAATAACAGGACTGGCAAGAAGAACGTCCTGCTCATATTCCTGCTCTGTTTCTTCTGTCTTAGTCTGCTCTGATGATGACGCAGAAGCACTCTCTGTGGACTTTGTGGTCCACTCGCCGGCCGTATCCACCGTGTTTTTTCCTTTGATCACGGCTGTACCGGAAACGCAGAGCACCGGATCTTCCGTTACGATTTCCAGCGGCTCCTCGCAGACAATCACGCGTACATGCTTAACGCCTTTGACCGCATCTTCGACTGAAACCTCATTGCCTTTAGAATCGACAAAGGAAGCGGAAAAATCATATCCCGCTTCTTCTGCCTCATCCAGCGTGCCTGCGAAAAATTCTGCTCCGTGATAATCCGCGTAGGACTGGTAATCTCCGTATTCCATCCGGATCTCCACCTTGTCCTCTTTGATCTGGCATTTTTCCAGCTTCACGGAATCCGCATCGCCGCGCTCCTCTGTGAATTTTTTGATGTCATCCTCCACAAAGACCTTCAGTTCGTCTTCCGTGTAATCATCGTCTTTGCTGTAATCTTCCACAATGGCTTCTGTCACAACACCATTTTTGCTCACATAGACAGATGTCGTTGTCACATCTTTTAACTTCTCACAGCCCGACAGCAGCACGGAAGCCGCTGTCAGAACTGCGAGAAGCTGTCCTGCTTTTTTCATAAAAATCCTCTAAAAACCGCCTGAATTATTTATTGCGGTAAATGATATCGTCTCTTCCCGGTCCGTTGGAGATCATGGTGATCGGGAATCCGATTTCTTTCTCTACAAACTCGATGTAGTTTCTGCAGTTCTCCGGCAGATCCTCGTATTTCTTGATGCCGCGGATATCGCATTTCCATCCCGGAAGGGTTTTCAGAACCGGTTTTGCTTTCTCAAGAATGCTGGTGTTCGGGAAATCGTGGATTTCTTTTCCGTCTACTTCGTATGCTGTGCAGACCGGAATCTCATCCAGATAGCCAAGTACGTCAAGTACGGTGAACGCTACATCGGTGGTACCCTGCATTCTGCAGCCGTAACGGGAAGCAACACAGTCGAACCATCCCATACGTCTCGGGCGGCCTGTGGTTGCACCGAACTCTCCGCCGTCTCCGCCGCGTCTTCTGAGCTCATCTGCCTCATCGCCGAAGATCTCGGAAACGAAAGCACCTGCTCCTACTGCGCTGGAGTAAGCTTTGCATACGGTTACGATTTTCTTGATTCCATATGGCGGAACACCTGCTCCTACTGCGCCGTAGCCGGCCAGTGTGGAAGAAGAAGTTACCATCGGGTAAATTCCGTGATCCGGGTCTTTTAAGGAACCAAGCTGACCCTCAAGCAGGATCTCCTTGCCTTCCTGAATCGCGTTCCACAGGAATGCGGAAGTATCGCATACGTATGGCTCAACCATTTTTTTGTATTCCATCAGCTCTGCATAGATCTCATCCGGATTTAACTGCGGTTTGTGATACAGATGCTCGAGCAGAATGTTCTTGGTTTCGCATACGGATTTCAGTTTCTCTTTCAGGTGCTCATCGTCGAACAGCTCGTTTACCTGGAAACCGATTTTTGCATATTTATCTGAGTAGAACGGAGCGATACCGGATTTGGTGGAACCAAAGGATTTTCCGCCCAGACGCTCTTCCTCATACTGATCGAACAAGATGTGGTACGGCATTACCATCTGTGCACGGTCGGAAATTTTGATTTTCGGTGCCGGCACTCCCTTCGAAACGATCTCATTTAACTCTTTGATCAGAACCGGAATGTTGAGTGCAACACCGTTTCCGATTACGCTTGTTGTGTGGCTGTAAAATACGCCGGATGGAAGGGTATGAAGTGCAAACTTTCCATAGTTGTTTACAATGGTATGGCCTGCATTCGCACCACCCTGGAAACGGACAATAATGTCTGCCTCTTTTGCGAGCATATCGGTAATCTTACCTTTTCCCTCGTCTCCCCAGTTTGCTCCTACTACTGCCTTAATCATGTGACATCCTCCTAATTCAACGTATACTTGCGGCCTCTTTTTTTCGGCCGTTTATGCATAGTATACCATGTTTTCTTCATAAGTAAAACTTATTATTACTTATAAAATTTGTTTTTTTATTATTTCTGTTTATCAAACGCATCAGACGTTGATTTCCGCAGTCATGCCAAGTGCCTCTTTGTTTGCCTCAAGCACCGGATTGACTACGTTCTTCAGGAATGCGTCAACCTGTACGGATGCGCGGCCTGTGTATTTGGACGGATCCATCGTCTTTTCCAGCTCTTCTTTGGTCAGATGGAACATCTCATCCGCTGCGATCAGATCCAGAAGATCATTGTCGCGGCCTTCCTCTTTGACATGTTTTCCGGCGATCATGGACAGCTCGCGGATTCTCTCATGCAGCTCCTGACGGTCGCCGCCTGCTTTTACCGCATCCATCATGATATTCTCAGTTGCCATAAACGGAAGCTCTGCCATCATGTGTTTTAAGATAACCTTTGGATAAACCACAAGTCCGTCTACGACGTTCATGCACAGATCCAGGATACCGTCGATGGCAAGGAAGCCTTCCGGAATGGAAAGTCTCTTGTTTGCAGAGTCATCGAGGGTTCTCTCAAACCACTGTACAGAAGAGGTGATGGCCGGATTTAATGCATCGGTGATCACATAACGGGACAGGGATGCGATACGCTCGCTTCTCATCGGATTTCTCTTGTATGCCATGGCGGAAGATCCGATCTGTCCTTTCTCGAACGGCTCCTCAACTTCTTTTAAGTGCTGCAGAAGACGGATGTCGTTGGAGAATTTTGTTGCGCTTGCCGCAATGCCTGCCAGAACGTTTAATACTCTCGTATCGACTTTTCTGGAATACGTCTGTCCGGAAACAGGATAGCAGTTCTTGAAGCCCATTTTCTCAGCGATCATCGGATCGATCTTGTCGATGGTCTCCTGATCTCCGTCGAACAGCTCTAAAAAGCTTGCCTGTGTGCCTGTTGTTCCTTTGGAGCCGAGCAGCTTTAAGGTGCTCTGTACGTACTCGAGATCTTCAAGGTCCATTAAGAACTCCTGCATCCACAGGGTTGCACGTTTTCCGACGGTGGTCGGCTGTGCCGGCTGGAAGTGGGTGAAGGCAAGGGTCGGCTGGTCTTTGTAGGTATCCGCAAATTTTGCCAGCTCAGCGATAACGTTCACCAGTTTTTTCTTCACCAGCTTTAAGGCTTCGTTCATGACAATGATATCGGTATTGTCGCCTACGTAGCAGCTGGTTGCTCCCAGATGGATAATTCCTTTTGCTTTCGGACACTGTACGCCGTAGGCATACACATGGGACATTACGTCATGACGGCAGACTTTCTCTCTTTCTTTTGCCACATCGTAGTTGATGTTCTCGGCATTTGCTTTCAGTTCTTCGATCTGCTCATCTGTAATAGAAAGTCCCAGTTCTTTTTCTGTCTCAGCCAGCGCAATCCATAACTTTCTCCAGGTACGGAATTTCATATCCGGGGAGAAGATGTACTGCATCTCCTTGCTTGCATAACGTTCGGAAAGAGGGCTTACATATCTGTCAGTTCCGCTCATAGACACGATTCTCCTTTTCTTGTCAAAATGTGTATTCGGTTTCTCTTTTATCCCCGCTCTTTTTCATCCCCAAAAACAGAATGGGACGTATAAAGAGCGTGTTTGAAATACGTTTCAACCACGCTCTAGTATAACGCATGTTGTTTTTTTAGGCAAGTGCAACGTCGTTACTTCTCACGAAATTTTCCCAAAAAGCCCTGCATTCTGGCATTTTCGGAATCGAAGACTTCGTCCGGTGTTCCTTCCACGGCGATCACGCCCTGGTCCATAAAGATGACGCGGTTGGAAATCTCCCGGGCAAAATTCATCTCGTGGGTAACGATCACCATGGTCATATTCATCTCCGCAAGGGATTTGATGACCTTCAGCACCTCGCCTGTCAGCTCCGGGTCGAGCGCCGAAGTCGGCTCATCAAAAAAGAGCCCCTTCGGGTTCAGCATCAGCGCACGCGCAATCGCAACCCTCTGACACTGACCGCCGGAAAGCTGACACGGATACGCCTTTTCTTTTCCTGTGAGTCCCATTTTCTGCAGCAGCTCTTCTGCCTGTGCTTCCACCTCCGCACGGTTGCGTTTCTGCACATGAATCGGCGCATCGCAGAGGTTTTTCATCACATCATAATGTGGAAACAGGTGGAAGCTCTGGAATACCATTCCAAAGTTTTCCTGAATTTTCCGCAGCACGGCCGGCTTTGCATAAACGGATTTTCCATTTTGCATGGTGACTGCCTGCTCGCCAAGATACGTCAGGTCACCGCCATCCATCGTCTCCAGCATCGCTGCACACCGCAGCAACGTCGATTTTCCCGATCCCGACGGGCCGATGATCGAGAGCACCTCGCCCTCTTCTACTTTGAGGGAAATATCTTTTAACACTTCGAGATCCCCAAAGCTCTTTCTTACATGGTTCATTTCCAGATAAATCATATCGTTTTCCGCTCTCTTCTATAGTTAATGATAATAAGAAAATTTCTTTTCCAAAAGTTCCATCACCCACGCCACGACAAAATTGAAGATGTAGTAGAAAATACCGGCGGCGACGAACGGAACCATCGTGGTCTTGGCCGCCGCGATCTGTTTTGCGATCGTGAACATTTCCACATAGGAAATGGAAAAGGCCAGCGACGTATCCTTGACCAGCGTAATCACCTCATTGGTGATCGCCGGCAGAATCCGTTTCACAACCTGCGGCAGAATAATGCGGACAAACGTCTGTCCCTTCGAATAACCAAGAAGCTTTGCTGCCTCGTACTGTCCACGATCCATCGAAACGATGCCAGAGCGGTAGATTTCTGCAAAATAGGCGCCGTAGTTTAAGGCAAATCCGGTGATAATCGCCGGAAAGCGCCATTTTCCGATGTTCATACCGAACAGATAGAACGGTCCGAAGTAAACCACCATGAGCTGCAGCATCAGAGGCGTGCCGCGCATCAGGGAGATATAGAGTCGGAAAATTCCGCTCACAATCCGGTTTTTCGACATACGCCCGAAGGCGATCAGCAGACCGAGCGGCAGGGAAAATACGAGCGTCAGGACAAATATCGAGATCGTTCCCGCCATTCCGGTACTAAGCTGTGATAGAATTATGGACAACTTCATGCTGCTTTACTCTCCTTTTTTCTCCAGACACACCATGTCTGCGATTCCGTATTTTTCTGCGAGCTTGTCGAATGTTCCGTCGGCCAGAACCTGCTGCAGGCCTTCGTTTACTTTATCGCAGAGCTCGGTATTTCCTTTTTTGAATCCGATCGCATATTTCTCAGAGTTCAGGTACTCGTCGAGGATTTTGTATCCTTCTCCGCGGCTTTCCAGCTGATATTTGGCAACGCCGATATCCATGGCAACCGCATCGATGGAACCTGCCTGAAGCTCTACAAACGCATTGTTGTAATCCGGGAACTGCTGCAGAGCGGCGAAAGTATCGGCGAGTTCTTTCTGACCGCCTTCTTCCTCACTCTGTAAAAGATCGAGTGCTGCGGATGCTGCCTGCACACCAACCGTCTTTCCTGCCAGATCGGACAGGCTGTTGATGCCGGAATTCTCAGATACGACCATCACCTGGCTGTTGTCCACGTACGGATCGGACCAGGTGTAATCGTCCTCTCTGCCGTTCATGGTAAAGCCGTTCCAGATGCAGTCAATCGCACCAGAATTCAGCTCGGTATCTTTCGCATCCCAGTTGATCGGGGTTTTTACCAGCTTCCAGCCGTAAATCTCGCAGACTGCCTCGGCGAGCTCCAGGTCAAATCCGGTGTACTCGCCGTCATCGCCTACAAATCCCATCGGCGGGAAATCCTGATCAAAACCAACAATCAGAGTGCCGCCGTCGGTTGTCTTCGCCTCTTCTGCGGTGGTTTCCTCTGCCTGGCTCTCAGCCGCCTC
>OGQS01001345.1_pt1 | contig 13513 bp, 12 predicted proteins | sample 1553331 | NCBI WGS metagenome assembly OGQS01 (sample SAMEA2580012, study PRJEB22360) | human gut metagenome | biome: human gut; feature: human-associated habitat; material: faeces | place: Denmark | collected 2008/2010
GACAGTTCAGCAGAGTGCGAAAAACAAGGAAGATATCTGCAGACACGCTCTAACGCACGGCAAAGATATATGACGCAGAATTTCACACTCTGATGGGCTGGATTATGATGCATTATTTACTCGGACTGCTATAGATGCAAGCATTTTTGTAGACTTTCGGATGCACCACAGGCATGTCGGAAAAATATAGCAGGTTGCTGTGATCCAGGCAGTCTGGTCTGCGAAGCAGATGGCTGTGAAGCCAAAAGTTCCTACAAATCCAAGACAGACAACTGTTCTGGCGATCATTTCTGTTACGCCGGAGAAAACGGCTCTGCCTGAGTATCCAAGTCCTTGAGTTACCATACGGGCGACATTGAGAATACCAAGACTCCAGTAGAAAAATCCCATACATCTGAGGTATTTGGCAGAGGCATCCAGAACTGCCACCGCACTCTTTCCAACAAACAGCATAGAAAGTGTATGCCCTGCAAAAATCAGTAAAATTCCTGCCGCAATACCATATCCTACTCCCACTGTAATACCACAGCGCAATCCTTTCTTAATCCTGTCAGACTGTCCTGCTCCAAGATTTTGGCTGCAGAATACAGAAGCAGAGGTTGCGATAGCATCAAATGGACACATGGTAAACTGCTTGATCTTCATTGCTGCAGTAAAAGCTGATACATATGTACTTCCAAGCCCGTTGTTCGCAGACTGCATAACCATACTTCCGATAGCTGTGATGGAGAACTGAAGTCCCGTAGGCATTCCCATTGCCAGAAGTTCCTTTACTGCATCCCCTTTTATTGTCCTGTTTTCTTTCTTGAGCCACAGAAGTTTCATTTTGCGGATAATAAAAATAAGGCACAAGATTCCACTGATTGCCTGTGCGGAAATGGTTGCAATGGCAGCTCCGGCACATCCAAGTTTCAGCACTACGATACAGAATAAATCCAGAAAAATGTTCAGAACAGCAGATAACGCCAGAAATATAAACGGTGTCCTGCTGTCTCCCACTGACCTCAAGATACTGGACAGATAGTTATATAAAATCGTAAAGGGAATCCCCAGGAAAATGATTAGCAGATAACTATATGCATTATCATAAATGTCCTCTGGTACAGATAAAATATGCAGAATCTGAGGACATAAAACACTGCATAATGCTGTCAGGATCACTGCGATTCCTGCACATAATACAGCTCCATTAAAGATATAATCCCGCATTTTTTCTATTTTCTCCGCACCGAAATATTTAGCTACAGGAACACCAAAGCCTGTACAGCTTCCCATGCAGAATCCCAGTACCAGAAACTGAATACTGCTGCTGGCTCCTACACTTGCCAGTGCTTTTGCGCCAAGAATCTGGCCTACGATCGCAGCATCAATAATATTATAAGTCTGTTGCAGCAAGTTTCCTAATAATAAAGGAAACGCGAACTGTAACATCAGTTTCAGCGGATTGCCCTTTATCATAGATGTGGTCATTTCTATTTATCCCTCATTTTCTATAACGTTTCCATAAGTCAAACAGATATTCGAAAAAATCTAAGATTCCGATTTCTGAAATCTCTGATTTATTTCCAGATGGATTTCATTTCACAAATTTTCACCTGCGCATCTTTTTCACTGTTCAGGCAGAATATCCCCTGTCTGTTACTATTGTAGAATAGTCTGGTTCCAACATCTTCTCCATCATTTAAATATACCTCAATTGTTCTTCCGTCTACAAAAATTTCTGCATTTCTGCATTTCTCCACAGAAGAAACAAACTGTACCTTATCCCTCTTCACACCAGCCATTTTAAAGAATACTTTTCCCCCTTCTGCAGTCAAACTGATGGATTTATCCCCATCCTGACCAAGAAGAATGTTGAAATCTCCTGTTTCTTCAATGTCCTCACCCATGATGGCATTCATCTTGGTGAATTCTCCGCTTGCCTCACCACGTTCCAGCTGACGTGCAAGTATATCACATGCTTCGTAAAGTTTTGTAGATTTCTCGCTCTGTCCGGAAATGATAAGTGGTGTCCTAGCCTCATCGATCAGTACGGAATCGACCTCATCGATCAGTGCATAGTTCAACCCTCTCTGCACAAGCTGTTCTTTATAAATAACCATGTTATCTCTCAGATAATCAAATCCGAGTTCGTTATTTGTCACATATGTGATGTCACAATCATATGCGGCACGTCTCTCATCATTATCCATGCTGTTCAGTACCACACCTACAGTCAGTCCGAGGAATTCATGTATCTGTCCCATCCATTCTGCATCACGTTTTGCCAGATAATCATTGACAGTTACAACATGTACGCCTTTTCCTTCCAGTGCATTCAGATAAGACGGCAGAGTTGCGACCAGTGTCTTACCTTCACCGGTTTTCATCTCTGCAATACGCCCCTGATGCAGGATGATTCCACCGATGATCTGTACGCGGTAATGCTTCATTCCCAACACACGGCTTGCCGCTTCTCTCACTACTGCATAAGCCTCCGGGAGAATATCATCTAAAGTCTCGCCATTTTCCAGACGGTCCTTAAATTCTTTTGTCTTTGCTTTCAATTCTTCATCTGAAAGCCGCTGCATATCTTCATCCAGTGCCATAACCGCATCTGCGATCGGATATACTCTTTTCAACTCATTCTGACTGTGAGTTCCAAATATTTTCTGTATAATATTCATTCGATGTATACTCCTTATTTCTCTTTAAGGCCGCGAAACGACCACTTTATCCATTATTTTATCACTATCCATACCTCAATTCAACTGATTTATAAAGTGTTAACACTTTATTTACGACCTGTTTATAGGGGATTACTTTTTGATTCCGCATGGCACATTAATGATATTCTTTTATCACTTCATACGGAATCCTGCCACCAAAGAGATCAAGCGCACTTCCAATCGTAAAATCAACCTTTCCGTTTCCGGTTCTGCGTATCTGTTCCAGATCCTCCATACTTCCGATACCTCCTGCATAAGTCACCGGAATGTCTGCCTGCTTCAGGATCTCTATCAGTTCCTGTTCTATTCCGGAAGCTTTCCCTTCCACATCCACACCATGTACCAGAAATTCGTCGCAATAACCGGACAGTCTGCCAAGGATCTTCGTTCCAAGCTCCACATTGGTAAATGTCTGCCAGCGGTCAGTTACGATATAATATCTTCCGTCCTTCTTCCTGCAGCTCAGATCCAGAACCACATGTTCTTTTCCCACTGCCATACATAATTTTTTCAGATTATCCCAGTAGATTTCACCATTTTTGAATACATAAGAAGTCACGATCACATGGCTTGCTCCTGCCCGGATATATTCCGAAGCATTGTCTGCCGTAATTCCGCCTCCGATCTGTAATCCTCCCGGATACGCATGCAATGCCTTTAATGCCTGTTTTTTTGTCTGTCCGTAATATTCCGACGATGCCGGATTCAGGAGAATGACATGTCCCCCTTTCAGTCCGTCTTTTTTATACATTTCCGCAAAATAATCGGCTCCCTGATCTGCCGCGAAATTCTCTTCCGCCTGGTCTCCCTGATCCCGAAGGCTCCCTCCGACAATCTGTTTTACTTTTCCGTTATGTATATCAATGCATGGTCTGAATTTCATAAATGTTTATCTCCTTTTTGCGTTTTCAACCATTTTACCACACTAAAGTACAGCCGTCCAGTTTGCCGCGAATGCCCCGGACAACAACGAAGGATGCCGGAAGGATATTTTTCCTTCACCCCGGCATCCTTGTTTTGTACTTTTTGTCTTACCTTGCAGCAATCAGGTGTCCCTTTTCCTATCTGGTATTATCCGTATCATTTTTTCCTGTATCGTTTTTTTCCGTATCGTTTTTTTCCGTATCGTCCGGATCCAGATCATCTACGATATCATCCACACCGTCTTCTACACCATCTTCCACTTCATTTACTGCGTTATCATCTGTATTATTTGTATTATTCCCACAGCCGGTCAGCCCCGACATTGCTCCTGCACACATTAATATCAGCAGCATTTTTTTCCATTGTTTCATTGTACAATCTTCCTTTCGTATATTTTTCATCTGTCATCAAGTATTACCTGTCATCAGTAATATCTGCATTTTTTGAAAATATATACAAAATCCGTATGCTGCTGATACTGGTATTTTTTTACATTTCTACAGTCTCTCTGCTATCACACCACTTCTGTATGCTGCAAGGAGCACTTCCAGATCTGCGATCTGTTCTTTCAGATGTCTTCCCACATCGGTATCTTCCACTTTTTTACGTTCCAATGTCCGTTTGACTACGGTACTGTCTGAATGTATATCACTTTCCTTCTCAATGGCCGCTTCTGTAGATTCAAACGGCTCATGCGCAGCCAGGATCAGTCCATAAGAATTGTAAATCAATGTATATCCTGCAATACCTGTTTCTTTCTGATACGCTCTCGAAAATCCGCCATCGATCACCAGAACTTTTCCGCCGCACTTGATCGGTTTTTCCCCATCTTTGCATTTTACCGGTACATGACCGTTGATAATATGCGCATCTTCATTTTCCAGTCCGAATTCTTTCAGTATATGGCAGATTACCTTTTCATCTTCCAGTAACAGATAATATGGATTTTTCTTCTCTTTATGTGTCTCTTTTTCTGCCAGGAAATAACGTTCGAACGTCGCCATCTTGTCTTTACCGAACAGTGGTGAATTCTCGCTCAGCCAGATATACCACATAATGTCTTTTCCACGTTCTTTTTCCTTGGAATCCATAGCATAGAATCCTTTTCTTACATAACTTTCAAGGACTTCATAGAGACCTTTCCCCTTATATGTATGACCGAAAATCCTCACACTCTTCAGATTGCCATCTTCTTTTAATGGTACACAGCCATGATATAACAGATTTCCATTATACACTTTATATAATCCGCCTTTGTTCAACAGGAAATGCATATGGCTCTGTAATTTTTCACAGTTTTCAAATGCCCTTTCCAAACGCTCCATAATATCCTCTTCTTCTTTGGTAAGTGCATATGGCTTTTTCGGGTCAATTGTCGGGAAATTCGAATCCAGCATTTTATATTCTTTCCCATCCAGTTCAATTGTACCCTTTTCATAGTCAATATGATGCAGGAGATTGCGTTTATCCAGTTTAAATCCCGGATTTTTCTTGATAATCTGCCCTTCTACCTTGAACTGGATCACCGAAATCGCTTTGTGCATCTTCACATCCAGCAGCATCTCACTTGCACTGTAATTCGGACTGCCTTTTAATTTGAAACATTCGCACGGATCATCCCGATATGTATTCATGGCAAATGTTGCCAGCGGAAGCAGATTGATTCCATATCCTTCTTCCAGAATGTCCAGATTTCCATATCTCGCACAGATACGGATCACATTGGCAATACATCCTCTCTGCCCGGCTGCCGCACCCATCCACAGGACATCATGGTTGCCCCACTGGATATCTACCGAATGATAGTCCATCAGCTTGTCCATGATAATATGCGGTCCCGGTCCTCTGTCATAAATATCCCCCACAATATGCAGATGGTCTACCGTCAGCCGTTGGATCAGTTCACTCATGGCAATAATAAATTTCTCTGCCCTTCCGATGCGGATGATCGTGCTTACGATTGCATTATAGTAAGACTCTTTATCCGTCATATCCTTTTTCTCCGTGATCAGCTCTTCAATCACATATGCAAAATCTGCGGGCAATGCTTTTCTGACCTTTGATCTGGTATACTTGCTGGCGGTTCTTTTGCAGATTTCGATCAGGCGATATAGTGTGATCTTATACCAGTCTTCCATATTCTTTTCCGTCTTCTTGATCCGGTCCATCTTCTCTTTCGGATAATAAATAAGAGTAGCAAGCGTCTGTTTGTCCCTGCTACTCAAAGTATTACCGAATACATCATCAATTTTACGGCGCACAGAACCAGAGCCATTCTTTAAAACATGTGCGAATGCCTCGTATTCCCCATGAATGTCCGTCAGAAAATGTTCTGTACCCTTTGGCAGATTTAAGATCGCCTGCAGATTGATGATCTCTGTAGAAGCTTTGGCGATGGTCGGATACAGTTGAGAAAGTCTTTCCAGATAACGTTCCTCCAATTGTCTCATAATTACCTCCCGGTCTCCCCTTTATTTTTTAAGATGCCGGGATTGTGTGAGCACAAAGCACAGAACAATCCACCGGCATCATAGATGGGACTTTAGATTCCACTATCTTATAACATATCACATTTTAGAACTGGATCACATCTGACATATCATATCTTCCGGCCGGTTTTCCTGCCAGGAACTTTGCAGCCTCCACTGCTCCTTTTCCAAATACCGCTTTGGAATACGCTGTATGTTTGAACTCGATCACTTCATCCTGCCCTGCAAAGAGCACCTCATGATCTCCAACGATCGTTCCTCCGCGTACAGCTGAAATTCCGATTTCTTTTCCGTCGCGTTTCTGGCGCACCTGGCTTCTATCATATACATAATGATACTGATTATCCGCTGCTTCATTGATAGAATCAGCCAGCGCAAGTGCAGTACCGCTTGGTGCATCCAGCTTCTGATTATGGTGCTTCTCTACCAGTTCGATATCATATCCTGCCGGTGAAAGTACCTTAGTAGCATCCTGAAGGATCTTCAGAAGCAGGTTGATTCCAAGTGACATATTTGCAGATTTTAAAACTGCAACTTTCTTTGCAGATTCTTCCACCTTTGCAAGCTGCTCTTCTGAAAGTCCTGTTGTACAAAGTACGACCGGCACCTGCTTCTCCACGCAATACCCCAACAATTCATCTGCTGCCGCTGCATTCGAAAAATCAATGATAACGTCCGCTTCCACATCGCACGCACCAATGTTCTCAAATACAGGGTACTCATTTGGCACTTTGGTGTATTTATCAATACCTGCTACAAGTTCAATTCCTTCTGTGTTCTTGATAATATCTGTAATAACACGTCCCATATGTCCGTTACATCCATGCATAATTGCTTTTACCATATTCTTGTCCTCCTCTGTATACATGCTTCTTCCGGGCGTATGCCGGTAAAAACAAAGGATACCATAGACGTATGATATCCTTCTGTCTTTTTATTATACTAACTGAATACCGAAATCTCTCATTGCCTGAGCAAGATTCTTCTCATGTTCAGGGGATATCTCTGTAAGCGGCATGCGAAGCGGGCCACAGTCGATTCCCATCAGCTGCATTGCTTTCTTAACCGGGATTGGATTCACTTCACAGAATAACTGATCGATCAGAGGGAGTGCCTTCAACTGAAGTTCTGCACTTCCTTTCACATCCCCTTCAAAATACTTCTCACAAATGTCATGTGCTGCATCCGGTGCCACATTCGACAGTACAGAGATCACACCTTTTCCTCCAAGTGATAATACCGGCACGATCTGATCATCATTTCCTGAATAGAGGTCAACATTACCGTCTGTCAGGTTCATGATCTTTGCAACCTGTGAGATATTTCCTGATGCTTCTTTGATACCCACGATATTATCTACATCTTTTACCAGTCTTGCAACTGTTGCAGGTTCAATATTACAACCTGTTCTGCTGGCAACACTGTACATAATGATCGGTGCTGTCACTTCTTTTGCTACCGCACTGAAATGTCCGATAAGTCCGTTCTGTGTTGCTTTATTGTAATAAGGTGTAACCAGAAGCAGACCGTCTGCTCCATACTCGGAAGCTTCTTTTGACATGTCAATTGCAGTACGTGTACAATTGGAACCTGTTCCCGCAATAACCGGAACTCTCTTATTCACACGGTCGATTGTGAATTTCACACACTGCATGTGTTCTTCTTCTGTCATGGTAGCAGACTCTCCTGTTGTACCACAGATTACAATGCTGTCTGTTTTATGTGCACAATGAAACTCGATCAACTCATCAAGTCTGTCATAGTTAATACTTCCATCTTCATTAAATGGTGTGACTATTGCCACGCCGGCTCCTGTAAAAATAGCCATAGTGATCCTCCTGACTTTCATATAATCTAATGAAATTCTATCATCAATTAAATATGATGTCAATCCGAACCCTTATCGAAAATTCATCCTTTACACCGGCTCATCCATACATTCCAGCTTGCTGACCGATACCTCGTAGGCAACTCTTTTCTGTGTTTCTGTTTCTGTGATCTTCTTCGTATATTCACGGCTCTGAATTCTTCCAACCACCTGCACGTGCTCCCCAACTTCAAATGCAGAAGCGAATCTGGCATTCCTTCCCCAGCAGATACATGGAATGTAATCGGATTTCCCGTACGGTCTGTTCACTGCCAGCAACAGATCTGCGATTTCCCTTCCCAGCGGTGTTTTTCTATATACCGGCTGTTTACAGATATATCCATCCAGTAAGATTTGATTCGTCTTTGCCCCGTCAAGCTCTTCTTCAATAAAAAAGAGTTCTCTGACAAAAACAGAAAGAATCAATCTGTTTTTCATCTCTTCGTGCCTGTTGTAAGACCGGAATTGTCCGTTTACCATAATAAATTCCCCTGTATAATCTTTCGAAACATCTATCAGACGTTCTGAAATCATCAGCGGTATCCTGTCTTTGGAATTACTGAGTCTTTTCACATCCACTTCTACCATATAAAAGCCTTCTCCGAATACTTCATGGCTGAATAAAAACGGGGATACGATTTCTCCCATTATAGTTACCTGGTTGTTCTCAATCATCTTATCTGACATAATTTTGTAATCTCCCTTCCTCTGGATCGTATTTTAAGTCATTACAAAGTCTATGAATCAAATCAGCATTTTAGAACTAAATACTTGTAAATTTCAAAAAATGTGATAAACTAATGTGGTTGCAGATAATAATAGGTAGAGAAAAGGAAGATTCGTAATGAAGACAAAACGTGAAGATGTACGTAATATCGCGATTATTGCCCATGTTGACCATGGTAAGACAACATTAGTAGATGAATTATTAAAGCAAAGCGGTGTATTCCGTGAAAATCAGGAAGTAGCAGAACGTGTCATGGACTCTAACGATATCGAAAGAGAACGTGGAATCACGATCCTCTCCAAGAATACTGCCGTCACCTATAACGGTGTAAAAATCAATATTATAGATACTCCGGGACATGCTGATTTCGGCGGCGAAGTAGAACGTGTCCTTAAAATGGTTAATGGTGTTATCCTCGTTGTTGATGCGTTTGAGGGTGCTATGCCGCAGACCAAATTTGTACTCCGCAAGGCAATGGAGTTAAAACTTCCGGTCATCGTATGTATCAATAAAATCGACCGTCCGGAAGCAAGAGCCGAAGAAGTTATCGATGAAGTTCTGGAACTGCTCATTGACCTTGGTGCTTCCGATGAACAGTTAGACTGCCCATTCGTATACGCATCCGCTAAGAATGGTGTGGCTGCACTTGAGATTTCGGATGAAATGAAAGACATGAAGCCTCTGTTTGAGACCATTCTGGATTATATTCCTGCACCAGAAGGTGATCCGGAAGCTCCGACTCAGGTTCTGATCAGTACGATCGACTATAATGAATATGTTGGACGTATCGGTGTTGGTAAAGTAGATAACGGTACGATCGCAGTTAACCAGGACATGGTTGTTGTCAACCATCATGATCCTGACAAACAGAAGAAAGTTAAGATCAGTAAATTATATGAGTTTGATGGTCTGCAGAAAGTTGAAGTAAAGGAAGCTTCTATCGGAGCGATCGTAGCAATCTCAGGTATCTCTGATATTGCCATCGGTGACACGCTCTGCTCTCCGGAAAATCCGACACCAATTCCGTTCCAGAAGATTTCTGAACCAACAATCTCTATGGATTTCGTTGTAAATGACAGTCCGTTTGCCGGACAGGAAGGAAAATATGTAACTTCCCGTCACTTACGTGATCGTCTGATGCGCGAACTGAACACAGATGTCAGCCTTCGTGTTGAAGATACCGAAAACATGGACGCATTCAAAGTATCCGGACGTGGTGAACTTCACCTTTCCGTTCTAATCGAGAATATGAGACGTGAAGGATATGAATTCGCAGTCAGCAAAGCTGAGGTTCTGTATCACAAAGACGAGAATGGTAAACTTCTTGAGCCAATGGAGATTGCTTACATTGATGTACCTGATGAATACACTGGTGTCGTTATTGATAAACTGAGCCAGAGAAAAGGTGAATTACAGACAATGGGTGCTGCCAATGGTGGATATACACGTCTTGAGTTCCGTATCCCATCCCGTGGTCTGATCGGTTACCGTGGTGATTTCCTGACAGACACAAAGGGAAATGGTATCATGAACACTGCATTCGACGGATACGCTCCATATAAGGGAGATATCCAGTATCGTAAACAGGGATCTCTGATTGCATACGAGACCGGTGAGTCTGTAACTTATGGTCTGTACAGTGCTCAGGAGCGTGGAACACTCTTCATCGGTGCCGGTGAAAAAGTTTATTCCGGTATGGTCATCGGTGAAAATGCAAAAACAGATGACATCGAAGTAAATGTATGTAAGACCAAGCATCTTACCAATACTCGTTCTTCCAGCGCAGATGATGCACTTCGTCTGACACCTCCGACGGTCCTCAGTCTGGAGCAGGCAATCGACTTCATCGATACAGATGAACTTCTGGAGGTTACTCCGGAATCACTCCGTATTCGTAAGAAGATTCTGGATCCTAAGATGAGAAAACGTGTAAATCGCTAATGAATAAACATTTACGGTTATAACTGACCGCACGAAAGCGGCAGAAAATAAAATATATAAAACAGTTTTTGTTCACGAAAACCTGACAATTTATATATTTTATTTTCTGCCGCTTTTTTGTTCTCATCTGCAGCACACATTACTAAAAATTTTTCTTCTCCATTGTTCTTCATTTTGATATGATATCTTTCTTTGGGATATTGGCAAATATCTTTTTTTCACTTATACTGGAATTACAGCGAAAATCTATATAAAAGAAAGGAATCCACGAATGAAAGAACTGATTTCTCACCTTCTCAAACAGGTGGCCGCAATTCTGGAATATGTGATTGCATTTATGCTTGCGATCGGTATCATACTGCTTTGCCTTCGTATGGTATGTTCACTTCAGTATATTCCGAATCTGAACACCTATCCGAATTACGATGATCTTCTCGAGGTTTGTTTTAATCTGATCATCGGTGTCGAATTGATCCGTATGATGTATTCGCACTCTCCGAGTACCGTATTTGAGGTTCTGCTTTTTGCGATTGCAAGACACATCATTATGGACCACACTTCCATCTACAGCAGTCTGATCGGCGTCTGTTCCATCGCAGTCTTATTTGCAACCAGAAAATTCTTATTCTCAGAATTCGACATAGCAGACGAAACGGTATTCCGTGCTTCAACCAAGGCTAAAGTTGTCAACAAGATTCTCAGCGTGAGCATTCCGCATGAAGCAGATGATACCCTTTCCAATGTACTGCTGCGGCATCTCGAAGAACAGAATATCACGCCCCGTGTTGGTGCATGTTATTACTTCCACGATTGCGGTCTGCGGGTTGCCAAACTTCATGATGGAAAAATTTCAAGAATTCAGGTAATTCGTGCTATACATTAGCGACCAAACATGTTATACTACACATATCAGATAGATTGCCGGTTCGAGTAACAATTGTCAGATTATAATTCATTTATTTGATGATTGTATAACGTACATTTATTTGAAATTATGTCGCAAAGGAGTTGGGCATCATGAAATTTATTATTATTGGAAAGAACATCGATGTAACACCAGGCTTAAGAGAGGCCGTAGAAAGCAAGTTAGGAAAGTTAGGAAGGTACTTTACTCCGAATACAGAGATTCACGTAACCTTAAGTGTACAGAAAGGACATCAGAAAATTGAAGTAACAATTCCGGTGAAAGGACATATAATCAGAGCAGAAGAATCAAGCAGTGATATGTACGTATCCATCGATCTGGTAGAGGAAGTCATCGAACGCCAGCTTCGCAAATACAAAAACAAAATTGCCGACAAACAGCAGGAAGCAGGAAACTTCCAGAAAGAATATCTGGAGCATGACTATCTGGAGGACGAAGACATCCAGATCATCCGTACGAAAAAATTCGGCATGAAACCAATGTATCCGGAAGATGCCTGCGTACAGATGGAACTTCTTGGACACACCTTCTTCGTATTCCGCAATGCAGAGACCGACGAAGTAAACGTCGTTTACAAGAGAAAGAACAACACCTACGGTCTGATCGAGCCGGAGTGCTGAAAAGTAAATAAAGAATGAACAGTCACCCTGTTTCCAGCTTAGAAAAGCTGTGAAACAGGGTGATTTTTTCGCGGAAAGGGCCGGAAAGTCCGGGAAAAGCCGTAAAAACAGCGGAAAACCGGGGAACGGCACCAAATGTTTACGAAAAATTCATTGTTATCTTGTGCCAGAAGTGGTAAAATAATACCATATGTTAACATGGCAATTAATAGAGAAAGCAGGAGCAAACATTCTATGAAATTCACAGAAAAACTTTTTGGTACGCACAGTGAGCGCGAGCTGAAACGAATCTATCCAATCGTAGACAAAATCGAAGCTCTCCGCCCGACCATGCAGGCGCTGACCGATGAAGAGCTGCGTGCCAAGACAAAGGAATATAAAGACCGTTACAACGGAGGCGAATCCCTGGATTCCATTCTCCCGGAAGCATTCGCAACCGTCCGCGAGGCAGCAAAACGTTCCCTCGGTATGGAGCACCATCGCGTACAGCTGATCGGTGGTATTATCCTTCATCAGGGCCGTATCGCTGAGATGAAAACCGGTGAAGGAAAAACCCTTGTTTCCACCCTTCCGGCTTACCTGAACGCACTGACCGGACGCGGTGTCCACATCGTTACCGTCAACGATTACCTGGCAAACCGAGATGCTGAGTGGATGGGCAAAGTCCACAGATTCCTCGGTTTGACCGTTGGTGTCGTTCTGAACGATATGAAGAACGATGAGCGCCGCCAGCAGTATGCATGCGACATCACCTACATCACCAACAACGAACTTGGTTTCGATTACCTGCGTGACAACATGGTGATCTACAAAGAGCAGCTCGTACAGAGAGAGCTTGCTTACTGTATCATCGACGAGGTCGACTCTGTCCTGATCGACGAGGCAAGAACACCTCTGATTATTTCCGGACAGAGCAGCAAATCCACCAAGCTGTACGAGACCGCAGATATTCTGGCACACCAGATGCAGCGCGGCGAGGCAAGCGGCGAGATGACCAAGATGACCGCGATCATGGGCGAGGAGATCGAGGAGACCGGAGACTTCATCGTCAACGAGAAGGACAAATTCGTTACCCTGACCGATGACGGTGTGAAGAAAGTCGAGAACTTCTTCCATATCGAGAACCTCTCCGATCCGGAGAACCTGGAGATCCAGCACAACGTGATCCTGGCGCTGCGTGCCAATTATCTGATGCACCGCGACAAGGACTACGTAGTCAAAGACGACGAGGTTCTGATCGTCGATGAGTTCACCGGCCGTATCATGCCGGGCCGCCGTTATTCCGATGGTCTGCATCAGGCAATCGAGGCAA
>OGQS01001346.1_pt1 | contig 13507 bp, 10 predicted proteins | sample 1553331 | NCBI WGS metagenome assembly OGQS01 (sample SAMEA2580012, study PRJEB22360) | human gut metagenome | biome: human gut; feature: human-associated habitat; material: faeces | place: Denmark | collected 2008/2010
CCTCAGGTCTTCGTTGATTACATGCTTCAGGATATCAGGGTCATTGTCATATGTATCCTTTAGGACAGAACCAAAACCCATGGAGGATTTCTTCTTAAGACGTTCTTTTATGATTTCCTCCAGGTCCGGGAACGCCCCGCCGCATATAAACAGTATATTATCCGTGTTGACCGTTGCCATGGGGGTCATGGCATTTTTCTGATTGGAGCCTACAGGTACCTCCACTGTGCTTCCTTCCAAAAGCTTTAAAAGCTCCTGCTGAACAGATTCACCGCTTACATCCCTGGTATTGGTCTGCTTCTTCTTGGCAATCTTGTCAATCTCAAAGGGGGCACTGCGCCCGTCGCGTTTGACGATCTGCTGAATCATAAGTTCTATTCCCTCTCTCATACAAAAACCGCCTTGCGGCGATCACAAAATTTCGTAGATTGTTCTGATTTTTCGCACCATATCTTGTGCCTGTGCTATATATTTTACCGCTCACACACCTGCCTGTCAAGGGGAAACAAGGTTTTTGGAAGAATTGTAAGAATCAAAATATTTTTCTTGTTGGTTTCTCTAAAATTTCATCATTTTTCTCTGTGGACAACAGACAACCGTTCTGTGGATAACTCCTCTACTGTGGAAAATCCTGTGTACATCTTGTTGACAAACACAACGTAAACCATTCTTTTCTATTTTCCTCTTAACACAAGATATAGTATGCACTGTACAAACCGCACGCGCTCATCGAGACGTCTTGCATCCCATAATCCGCAAACAGAAAGGGCCGCAGCCCTACTGCTGCGCCCCTTTCAATTTACCTGACTCACTTCAGTCCGCTAAGCCGATTGCGCCCGACAATGGAACGGAAAGCACCAGCCCATGGCTACGTGTATTCATGCCGACCGCCTTCATCAGCGCGGTCATAATTTCCTGCCGTTCCTCACTTCGGACAATCAAAAATACAATTTCCTTTTCCGCCTGAATCTCAATACCGAAAAAACGCTTGACCTCGTCCTCTGCAATGCCGCGCGCAGCTATCACAGTTCCGCCTCGTGCTCCTGCTTTGCGCGCCGCATCCATGGCAACATTCGTGTATCCTCGCTCCATCACTACGACAACTGCGTCTAAACCGCAGGCTCGCTCTGATTTGCTCATACTCTCCGCCTCCTCGCTTCCAACATCCGTTTGCGTCAACAGCTTGTGCCATCGCACACCGATTCCGTTAATCGGAACGGTAAAAGCAATCCCCTTGCCCGGATAACGCATTTGCAAACTATGTCCCAGCTTTTCCAGCAGCCGACACGCCCGCTCCCGGTCGGTCAGACAAAGAACAATCGCCTTGGCTGTTTCACCGATGCCCAGCAAATCCAACATGTCGGTTTTCGCCGTACCGTGCGCCATGCAGACAAAATCCACGAGCACGTGGGTATCTCGGTACAAGCGGAGCACCTTTTCACTCTGTGATACATCTACTACAGATATCAGCAGTTCCACCGCACTGCGCACCGCCATCTGCGGTTGATACTCACTCATGCTGATCCTCCTCTTCCAAAACAATAATTTCTTCCTCTTCCTCTGCAGCGGATTGTGCCGCTCCATCCGTGCGACGCATCTTTTGATGATACAGCAACCCGAGGATTTGAATTGTCAGCAGCGGTGTCATCGCAACCATTGCTACAATACCAAATGCATCTGTTAAGACATTTCCGCCCAGGGCCTCGCACGCTCCCATTGCAAAAGGCAGAAGGAATGTAGAAGTCATCGGACCGGATGCAACACCGCCGGAGTCAAATGCGATTGCCGTAAATATCTTCGGCACGAATAACGTCAAAATTAGTGCCAGTGCATACCCCGGTACCAGAAACCACAGGATCGAGATACCTGTCAGCACACGTATCATCGCCAATCCAAGGGAAAATGCAACGCCAAGCGACAGACTATATCCCATTGCTTTTCCCGGTATTGCTCCGGATGTCAGCTCTTCTACCTGCTCCATCAGCACATATACCGCCGGCTCTGCCTTTACGATAAAGTAACCGATCAACATACCGATTGGAATGATCACCCAGCGGTAAGGAAGCCCGGCGATCACCTGTCCCAAATAATTACCTACCGGCATAAATCCTACATTTACTCCTGTCAGGAATAATACCAGTCCAATGTATGTATACAGGATACCGACTAAAATCTTGATCAGCGTTTTCTTTTTCAGTTTCAGGGACACCACCTGAAAGAATGCGAAGAACAGAATGATCGGGAGCAGTGAGCCACCGATTTCTTTCATATAATGCGGGATTCCTGACTCGAATAATTTCCACAATGCCACCGATGTCTCTGCATCCGGAATCACAGTTTCAGAATAACTACCGCCCTGTGGATGATAGATGATGCCAAGAAGCAGTACCGCCAGCACCGGGCCGATCGAACACAACGATACCAGACCGAAGCTGTCCGTCTCTGCGTATTTATCACTACGTACCGCAGAGAATCCGATTCCCAGTGCCATGATAAACGGTACCGTCATCGGTCCGGTCGTCACGCCGCCCGAATCAAATGCAATCGCCAGAAAGTCCTTCGATACAAAAAATGTCAGGATAAACACTACCGGATAAAAGATCAACAGCATATAGGACAGCGGTTTGGAAAATAACATACGCAGTACAGCAGCCACCAGAAAGATTCCGACTCCTACGGCAACTGCCAGAATCAGCGTCATATTCGACATTGACGGTACCTGCCCTGCCAGCACCTGCAGATCCGGTTCCGATATCGTAATGATGAAGCCAAGTATGAAACACAATCCAATAATCACGGGAAGTCGCTTCGACTGTGCAATCCGAGTTCCGATCCGTTCTCCCATAGGCGTCATCGACATCTCCGCCCCCAGTGTGAAGAACATCATTCCCACCACCAGAAGGATCGCTCCAATAATAAAAGCCATCAGAATGCCCGGCGGCACCGGTGCGATCGTAAAGCTTAATATCAATACGATCGCGATGATCGGTACCACCGCTTCCAATGACTCTTTTAATTTCTCCATTAATTTTGTCCAATATAATTTCAATAAATATTCATGCCTTTCTGTGTTAATTTTTCTACAGTTTTCTGACTATTCAATATATTCATTATATTATCACAAAATTCTAATCCTATCTATTTTTCTTTCGCTAAGATCTTGCTAAGATTCTTTATTCTATAACCATATCCTTTGCAAACAATGCTGCCCCCAGTGCTCCGCAAAGCTGTGCCTTATCACTGATCACCAATGTTGTACCAAGTTTCTCTTCCAGTGTCTTCACCAATCCCTGGTTCTTGGACACGCCTCCGGTCATCATATAACGTTCCTCTCCGCCGACACGTTTTGCCAGTGCTGCTGTCTTGGATGCAACTGCTTTATTCAGTCCGTGTACGATATCATCAGTAGCCTTATTCTGTGCAATCAGTGATACGACTTCGGATTCTGCAAATACGGTACACATACTGGAGATCGTAATGTCTTCCTTATATGACAGACCTGCCTTTCCCATATCATCCAGGCTCATTTCCATCGTTCTTGCCATCATTTCCAGGAATCTTCCTGTTCCTGCAGCACATTTATCATTCATAACGAAATTGGCTACAGCCCCGTTCTCATCCAGGCGGATGACCTTGCTGTCCTGACCTCCGATATCTATAACAGTACGGACTTCCGGGTTCAGGAAATGTGCCCCTCTTGCATGACAGGTAATCTCTGTAATACTCTTATCTCCATCAGAAATGGCCGTTCTTCCGTATCCGGTTGTAACCATTGCATCGATGTCTTCTCTCTGAAGTCCCGCATCCTTCAGTGCTTCTTCCAGTGCACGCTCTGCTCCGATTGCTGCTCCCGCACCTGTCGGCAGGATGATACCTGTCACGATATTTTGGTCTTTATCAAGAATTACTACATCTGTACTTGTTGATCCGCTGTCTATTCCGGCAAAATATCCTTTTCCCATCTTCAGTTCCTTCCCTTCCAGTTGTTCCATATTCATGCTCTCTGCAAATGCTTCTAATCTTGTCAGAAGCTGCCCGCTGCTCTGCACCGTATAATCCGATTCGATCTTCAGAAGCGGCACGGTCACATTCTGCTTGATCTGTGCATATTCAAAACTGTAAAAATCGCAGAATTTCACAGTATGATAAATGATTCCTTTTAATCCGGGATCGTTATATAATCTCTTTCTTCCGCTGTAATCCATCATTCGCATACATGGAATTTGTCCGAGAAGTTCTTTCGCATACCATGCCATCAGCTCATCGAATTCCAGATCTTTTGGCGGCTCTGCCTCGCCCACCGAACGGTTATTGACACAGGTATCATTTTCCACCGGATATGGCATACTTTTCTGTACCATATCAAAAAGTTCATTTCCCATACGTGCACCCAGCACACTGATATGCGGCTTTACGATGCGTTCCGGCTTCTTGAATGCCTGCCGGAACTTCTCTTCATCAAATCTGGTACCTTTATATTCTCCATATGCTTTCGCAAGACCTTTTAACTGCACTGCTGTACGTTCCCTGCTGCATTCTGCATCACAGTGAAGTACATCAATCATATATAAGAAATCCAGTTTCCCGCTGTCTTCCAGAATATCATACACACTCCGAATCGTGTCACAGCAGTTGACCAACACCAGTTCCTTTACTTTTCCACTCATAACAGCTTCCAGCAGGGCCTTGCCGAATCCACAGATATTCGGATGCGCTATCTGATCCGCATGGTCAAAGCCCTGCGGCATCTCATTCAGGTTCTGACATTCCCCGCCGAACGCTTCTAAGAGTTCGATTGGGGTATATTTACAGACATAATATGTTTTATTCATCGTGCGATTCCTCCTGTCTGTCCGTATTTTCATCCGTTTCTGTATTCAGCATCTCTAAGAATGCCCCGAGTCTGGTAGATGTCTGCCCTTCTCCGCCATGACTTCTATCGCATCCATCGCCGTCCAGGATCAGAAGCGGGATTCCCTGTTCTTCGAATTTGCACTTGGCAAGCTGTGCTGCTCCAAGGGTATGCTTACATCCCCAGTGTCCGAACCAAACAGCACCGTCTGCTCCTGTCTCCTTTGCATGACGGATTCCTGCTTCGATTCTTCTGGTCGCGCTTCCATTTAATGCATGATATACCATACGTCTCGCCATTGCCTCATAAGGCTTCTCCGGATCAAAATCCGGCTCACAGACGCGACTCCGTTCACAGCCGACAATCTGTGCTTTTTCCTGAAAGCATAGCTCGTTCTTCACCGCATCAGACCAGAATGGGATCGTATGCATCCAGTAGATTTTCTTTCCTTTTTTTGCAGGAGCATTCTTTACGTCTTTCAAAAGGCGATCCACATAATCCTCTTCTTCTTTTGTGCCAAGCAAAAGATTGTTGGTCATTCCCACATAAAGAGGCGTAACCAAATCTGCCGGAACATATTTATCTGCACTTTCTTTCTCATACTGTGCAAACTTCTCCAGTGTCCGTTTGCTTCTTCTCAGCCGTTCTGTTAATGCCTCGTCTGTAATCTTTTTACCCGTACATTTTTCTATAAACTCTTTCAGCTTCCGAAGCTGGTCTGCCACATACTGTACATTGTCCTCATTCTGCTGCATCGGGACATCAATTGCAAAGATTGGCACTTCATACATTTTCGCCAACTTTTTAAACGTCAGAAGGTTTGCATCACAAGTCAGGTTCGTGTACACAATGCACTTTGGTTTCGGAAGCACTTTCTTCTGTGCCGCCCCGATAAATGTCTTATGATAACTGCAAAGTGTCTCAGAAATTCCTGTATTTTCTGCCTGCTGTAAAAATGCTCTTTCTGCCTTTGATGCAGAAAGATAACAGGAAAATCCTTCCACATTATACGGATGGATTCCTGCCTCCTGCAACAGTTCGCAAGGAGTAAAGATGCTGACTATTGCACTTTCCTGTGGTTTTTCCAAAGGCATAAGCATCGTATCCATCATAAGTCTTGCCAGATACCGGTCTGCCGGCATCAGTCTTTTGTCCGGGGCAAACCGGAACTTCAGATTCTGTGCCTTCCATCCGGTCTTTAAAAGCCATCTGGCTCTGTCCGGATCCTCATTACTCCATTTTTCTATATAATTTCCATATGTTTCTATGATCTTCATGTTCTCATCCTCGTCTTACCCTGTTGTCTGTTTCCATTTTTCTTCCTTATTCAAGTAAAAAAAACATTTAACATCATACTCTTCTTTTTTATAAAATGCAAATATACAGCAGCAATTTTCCGCAAATCTGCTGCTGTATATAGATATCAACGTATACTACCTTGTATTTTTTTGTTTTCTTTTTTCCCGTACAAGAACTAACAAGAATCCGGCTATTCCGATCAAAGACAGGATTTTTCCTGTTGTTGTACCCGGTGCATGATAGATGATCTTCAATTCATGGTTACCACTTTCAATCTTACACCCCAGAAATGCCGTATTTACTTTTTGTATCTCTGTTTCTTTTCCATCAATATAAATCTTAAAATGTTTATCATAAGGGATGGACGTAATAAACCATCCATCTTTCTTTACACGAATTGTCCCCTGGATCACGTTATCTTCTGTCTGCTTTTTGTCCACCTGGATTTCTGACTGATACAACAATTCTGACCGTTCCGGCAGACTGCCGAGATATGCCTGTACATGCCTTAATCGATATTTTCCTTTGCCAAATGTCACAGAAATATTATCTTCTCCATCCTTTAACGGCACTGCATAGGTAAATATCTTATTTTCATTATAATATACATGATCTTTCGCGCTTAGTTTGTTACGGATTCCGTTGATCCAGACTGCCACGTCCTTATTCGGATGTGCGTTGTCCACCCGGAATCTTAAAAAAAGAATCTGTTTCTGCCCCTCTTGCTGCATCGTTTTCTGCTCCGCTCCACCTGTAGTTCTATTATTAGCCATTTTCAGACTAACCGGCTCATAGGCTGTCATTATGTTCTGATCTGAAGATTCCGTATGTTCTCCAACAACCGCATATTCCAGAAATGCCGTCTGATTATATGGAAATGTAAGTTTCTTATATTCCTCTTCCGTCATCACACGATCTGTTGCATACATGACCGGTGCTGCATCTTTATTCTGATATATACCGGTTGTGCCGCATTTCTTAACCAGAGTATATCCTGGCACATCCGAATCTGATACGATATACCGCACTCCCATCATCCGTTGAAATACCGGATTTTTCGAAACAGACTGCATCATCCCATTGCGGAACGGTTCTTCCAGTCCGAATGTCTTCTGACGGAATGTCTGATAGTCCGGATTGTATGCAGATGAATAGATGGAAGTAATATTCTGATCCACATCCCAGATCCGGTTTAAATCTGCTGCATTTTCATCATCACTTCCCATCTGTTCTGTACGGTAATATCCATCATCATCTTTCAATGCTTCTTTTACGGCCTGTCTATTCTGTTCTTCCACAACATCCCGGTACAGTTTGCGGCTGACATACCTGTCCGGCTTCATCTGATAAAAAGTGTTCATCGTGACTGCCAGACATATCACCGACGGCAGAGCCAGCATCAGAATCTCTTTCGTCTCTTTGTGGTATCTCTTCAGCGCACAATACAGCACGTAACAGATCAGAAACAGAATACTTTCTGCAAGCAGGACTTTCCATATACTTTTCCCTATGTCTTTCGAAACAAACTGATTCCTTGCTATATAAACGAATATCGTTGTGATGATATATGGAACGATTCCTGCAATAAAAGACAGTTCTCTTTTTCTGCACTTTTCCAGATAAATGCCAATCAGATAACAAAGCAATGGCAGAAACGGAATAAAGACTTTATCCCTGATATATAGTCCGCCATTCAATAAGTAAGCAAATACCGGAATCACAAGTACGATCACACATCCATATGTGAGTACCTTTTCATATACTTTCCGATACAACAATCCCGTGAGCAGAACTGTGATCACCAGCGTCGTAAGTCCGATTCCATAGATGCTGTAAGCAAATCGTTCTACTGTGATCTGTGGAACAAAAAAGGTAGCAAGCGATATATTCTGTCCTTTACTTCTCCCTCCTGTCAGCGCAAGTGCCGTCGGTACCAGAAAGAAACCACTCATGAGTACTGCCAGAATCATCGAACGCACGAAACACAATCCGTCCCGCAAAAAGCTGCGAACTGTGACCCTGTTTTCTTCTCTTTGTTCAAAATAGCGGTGCAGTCCATAAAGAACCAATGACAGCATTCCGCCAATACTGAAATAAAAACTGGTCATGATCATCAGAAATACACTAACTGTAAAAAGACCACTTTTTTCTTGCTCAAAATACCGGTCTACACCTATGAGTGCCAGACATAAGAACGGCATATAATCCACAAACATGATCTGCCCGCTGTACTGACCGATCATCGGTCCTGCCAGCAGGAACATCAGTGACAGGATAAAAGCAGTGCCTGCATCCGTCTTTCTGCTTTTCAGCCAGTAATAAAACAGCAGTACCGAAGCAGTCAGACCTGTTATGCTGACCGCCATGATATAATCCGACATTTTCACAAACGGAAGCAGATATGACGGCAGAATCAACGGACTATATAGTCCGTAATAAGCAAAATGATAAATATTCTGGCCGCCGCCCAGATTCGCCGCAAATTCGGGAAATAACTTTCCGGTTGCATAAAACTGCTGCCGGAAATAATCCGGCAGCACACTATGCTGACTGAGCCAGTCTACCTTTGCTCCAAAGATTCCATATCTGCCCACAAATATCCGGCAAAAAAAGAGTGTTAAGCCTGTAAGCAGCAGGTAAGGAATGTATCTCTTAACCTTGTCCATAACTCTTCCTCCGCAGATTTTGTGATAATGGCATCATCATGATCCGCTGTTCTTCTTTACTGGAATCCTTTAACAGGTATACAGGCCGGTTCTTTACTTCCAGGTATGTCTTGGCAAGATACTGTCCCAGAATTCCGGTACACAGAAGCTGTACACCACCCACGCCAAACAAGATACAAACCATCGATGGCCATCCGGCCACCGGATCTCCCCAGATTAATGTACGGACTACGATCGCAACAATCATCAGGAATGATAATCCGCAGAACAAAACTCCCATATACGCTGCAATCGACAGCGGAACTACAGAAAATCCCGTGATTCCCTCCAACGAGTAAATGAATAATTTCTTTACATTCCATTTTGTTTCTCCGGCAGATCTTTCGATATTCTCATATTCCAGCCATTTGGTGCGGAATCCTACCCACCCGAAGATTCCTTTGGAAAAGCGGTTATATTCACTCATTTCCAGCACTGCATCTATCATCTTACGGTTCATCAGGCGGTAATCTCTGGCACCGCTTACAATCTCTGTCTTGGAAATCTTATTGATCACGTTGTAAAACTCTTTAGATAAGAATGAACGGATCTTTGGTTCACCCATTCTTGTTGAACGTCTGGTTGCCACGCTGTCATATGCTTCTTCTTTTAAAATTCTGTACATATCAGGCAGCAGCGACGGCGGATCCTGCAGATCTACATCCATGATTGCTGCATAATCACCGCTTGCGTTTTGAAGTCCCGCATAGATCGCAGCTTCTTTCCCAAAGTTTCTGGAAAAGGAAAGATACTGACATCTTCCGTCCTTTCTGTGTAAGTCTTTCATAATCTCATATGTTCTATCGGATGACCCGTCATCTACAAATAGCAGTTCAAAACTGGTATGTTTTTTCATGCTGTCCATGACTTTTTTCATTTCTGCATAATAAATTGGCAATGCTTCTTCTTCATTGAAGCACGGGATGATAATACTGATCTTGTCCATAACAATAAGCCTCCTCATCTTTTTCTTGATGCTATTGTAGGCTTCGTTTCTTAAAGACATACGCAAATAATTCTTAAGATTTCTTAAAAACTTCTGTTATTTTTTAAAATATAAGTTCTATCTTCGTACCTTCACCCAGTTTACTGTCCACATGGATCTTCGCCCCATGAAGCATTGCTCCATGCTTTACGATAGACAGTCCAAGACCTGTTCCACCTGTTTCTTTAGAATGGCTTTTGTCTACACGATAAAAACGTTCAAAGATACGGTCCGTCTCATTCTCCGGGATTCCGATTCCGGTATCCGTAACGCAGACCTTCTTTCCCTGCAGGGTATTGCCTACCCAGACGATTAATTTTCCGCCTTCTTTGTTATACTTGATCGCATTTTCACAGATATTGTAAATCATCTCATCCAGGATCTGACGGATACCCACATACTCTACCGGTTCTCCCGTCACCTCTACATGCACTTTCCGCTTCGCTGCCTGTGGTGAAAGTCTGGTCAGAATCTCCCTCGTCAGCTTATAGAGATCTACTTCTTCTTTTTCCAGCTGCACATTGCCCTCATCCAGTTTTGATAACTTGATGATATCTTCTACCAAAGTGATCAGACGTCTTGCTTCATTATAGATTCTTTCCGCAAAACCTTTCATATCTTCCGGCTTTACCAGTCCGCTTTTCATGATTTCTGCGTAACCTGAAATTGACGTAAGCGGTGTCTTCAGCTCGTGAGATACATTTGCCGAGAATTCTTTTCTCATATTGGCAACTGCATCTTTTTCTTTATTCTGCTTGTCGATACTCTGTAAAAGAGGTGTTAATTCTTCGTACACGTCATTCTCCAATGGATTCTCAAGATCCAGTCTGTTGATTGGTCGGATCAATCTCGTTACCTGCCATTTTACAAGGATCCCCGCAAATGCCAGCATGAGCAATGCGATCATCCCCATCGCCGGGAATACCTTCATTGCTGTCCGTAATGCAGTATCTACCGTCTTTGATACTCGCAGGATATCTCCATTTTCCAATTTCACTGCATAATAGAACATCTCTTTATTCAATGTATTTGATTCACGGATATCCTGACCACTTCCGTTTTTCAGCGCAGCTTTTACTTCCGGCCGGTTCTTGTGATTCTGAAGGGTTACATCATCTTCTTTTGAGTCATATTTCACCTTACCATCCGGATCGATCAGGGTAATTCTTGTGTCCGCATGCACGTTATCCATCGTCTTCAGATAAGACTCCCCGGAAGTGTCGAGTGCTACGTTAATATAGTCCGCTTCCTGTCTTACCTCTCCTTCCATGATATGGATCGTCTGGCGGTATACAACCAGCGTGGTGATCGCATAAGCTATGAGCATCGTCAGGGTAATGACAAGAATCATGCTGCTTTGGATCTTTTTTCTCATACTTTGTTTCATATTATTACCTGCTCATACGGTATCCGACTCCGCGGACCGTCTCAATCTGTTCGCCTGCATCTCCAAGCTTCTGTCTTAAAGTTCTGACATGCACATCCACGGTTCTCGTCTCCCCATCGAAATCATATCCCCAGATATCTTCCAGAAGCTGGTCTCTGGTAAGGACAATATTCGAATTCTTCATCAGGCGTTTCAATAATTCATACTCTTTCAGTGTCAGGTTCACCACTTCTCCGTGAACGGTCACTTCATGCTTCTTCGGATCCAGCCGGATCTCTCCGATCTCAAATGCATCCTCTCCGGATATGCTTCCATTTGCGCTGCGTCTTAATACAGCCTTGATACGTGAGATCAACTCCATCATGCCAAATGGTTTTGTAACATAATCATCCGCACCGGCATCCAATCCTTTTACCTTATCGTATTCTGCTCCCTTGGCTGTAACCATGATGACCGGAATCTCTCTCGTTTTCTTAGATGCTTTTAACTTACTCAAAAGCTCCATTCCGTCTTCTCCCGGCAGCATAATATCAAGCAAAACAAGCTCTGGCGTCTCTAATGCCAGAGCTTCAAGGAATGAACTTCCATCTTCGAATCCGTGCGCCTGAAACCCTGTGCTCTCCAGGGTATACACCACCAGTTCCCGTATGTTACTGTCATCTTCTACACAAAAAATCATTCCTCTTTCTCCTTCTTTATACTACAGAAGCCTTGTGGATTCCTGTGATAGAGAATTCCACCCACTCTGCGATATTTGTTGCATGGTCTGCGATACGTTCCAGATATTTTGCAACCATGATCAGATCAATCGCCTCTCCCCCCTGCTCTCCTTTATTTTCCGCAATAAAATCAATCAGTGTTGTCTTCACTTCTTCAAAAAGTTCATCCACGATATCATCATCTTTTATAACTTTTCTGGAAAGTTCAAGGTCTTTTTCCACATATGCATTGACGCTGTCACGCACCATCTTTCCGGCCGCTTCTGACATTTTGATGATCTTTGGAATGTCCTGTGCTTCCGACTTCTCCTCTGTAATGATGATCTCTGCAATATCCGAAGCCTGATCGCCGATACGTTCCATATCTGTGATCATTTTCAATGCCGCTGAAATCTGTCTTAAATCTCTTGCCACAGGCTGCTGCTGGAGAAGCAGTTTCAAACAAAGTCTTTCAATATCTGCCTCTGCCTGATCGATCTCTTCATCTGCCTCGATCACCTTCTGTGCCTGTTCCATACTTCCTTCTTTTAATGCTGTTGTTGCTTTTCCGATTGCAACTTCACATAATTCACCCATACGTGTAAGCTGCTCATTAAGTAACTCCAGCTGCTGATCAAACCGATTACGCATATCCTAGCCAAACCTCCCTGTGATATAATCTTCCGTTCTCTTATCTGCCGGAATCGAAAATAATTTTTCTGTTTCATTATATTCAATGACTTCTCCCAACAGGAAGAATGCCGTATTATCAGACACACGTACCGCCTGCTGCATATTATGTGTTACCATAACGATAGTATAATCTTTTTTCAATTCCATCGCAAGGTCTTCTATCTTAGATGTCGAGATAGGATCCAGTGCCGATGTCGGTTCATCCATAAGGAGCACTTCCGGCTGCACCGCCAGTGCTCTTGCAATACAAAGTCTCTGCTGCTGGCCGCCTGACATTCCAAGTGCGCTGGTCTTTAATCTGTCCTTGCATTCATTCCAGATTGCCGCATCTCTTAAAGATTTTTCTACCAGATCATCCAATTTTGCTTTTGAACGTATTCCATGGGTTCTTGGTCCATAAGCAATATTATCATAGATACTCATTGGAAACGGATTCGGTTTCTGGAACACCATTCCAACTCTCTTTCTTAATAAATTTACATCGATATCACGGAAAATATCCTTGCCATCCAGAAGAATCTCTCCGTCAATCTTACATCCCTCTACCAGATCATTCATACGGTTGATTGATTTTAATAATGTAGACTTTCCACATCCGGATGGACCGATGAATGCTGTGATCTTATTCGCTTCTATCTCAAGATTCACATTTTTCAGAGCGTGGAAATCACCGTAATGAAGTTCCATATTCTTGATACTTATTTTACTCATGTATGATTCCTTCCTGTTTTTTTCTGATTTATCTCTGTACAGCTGCTATGCTTTTGTAATCCGTTTGGCGATCATGCCCGACAGGGTATTGATCACAACTACCAGAACCAGCAGTACTACAGCCGTCGCATAAGCCTGATTCATATAAAGGCCTTCACTTGACAGATTATACATGTG
>OGQS01001370.1_pt1 | contig 13323 bp, 8 predicted proteins | sample 1553331 | NCBI WGS metagenome assembly OGQS01 (sample SAMEA2580012, study PRJEB22360) | human gut metagenome | biome: human gut; feature: human-associated habitat; material: faeces | place: Denmark | collected 2008/2010
GGGAAAGCCTATAAAATGGGGAAAGTTAGAGGAATAATTATATAAATTCCAGTTTATCGAATTAAGAAAAACGGAATTTAAGGAGGTGCTTATAAATGAAATTAGTAGATTTAGCAACAGGTTCTGATTGGATAGTGTGGATTGTCTTTGTGATATTTGCTGTATTTTCTATTATTTTACTTTCTGGACACGGGAGTTGGTTTATTTCCGGATATAATACGGCTTCAAAAGAAGAAAAGGAAAAATATGATGAAAAGAAGTTATGCAGAACAATGGGAATTGGAATGTCTATTATAGCAATTCTTGCATTAACTATGGGCTTGTTTGAAAATATTTTGCCTGCATTTTTTGTATATATTGCATTGGGGATTATTTTGGTTGATGTCGTAGTAATTATCATTTTAGGAAATACACTATGCAGAAAGTAACAACTTTTTAGTTTGTATGCGACAAACGTTTGAACACTTTTTGAACACCGCAACCGTGATGAAGTCTCCAAAGCCCCTTTCTATCAGTATTTTTGATTACTTAAAACGGTTCGATTCCGGTCTGCGGCATTATTTTTTTCTCTGAGATTTTTGTGAAGTTAATATTTGCAAGAATCTCAGAGTTTTTTGTTTTATGCATTCCATTTGGAGGTAAGGATATTATTCAAAAAATAACGGCATTGCATCTCATCTTACGAGATACAATGCCGTTATTTTAAAGTCTTCACACTTTCCATTAAAAAGTGGACCTGGCGGGAATCGAACCCGCGTCCAAAAACCTGTCCCATGTACTTCTACTATCATAGTCAGTTATTTGACATTCCCTCTGCCGTACGAAAACTAACATCCTTACGGGTTTAGTAGCTTCATAATACGCCTGACAGCTCAAAGCTTTGCCGTCATCGTTTCTCACATAGTCGGTGCCAGATTCCTAAAGTGTGAGTGCTTCAGGGCTGACATGCAGCATTTAGGCTGCAGCTAATTCGAAATTATCGTTAGCGTTTAATTTTAAGTTTGCGATTTAACGCATCAGCCTACGGATAGCTTCTCCATCTTCGAGATCCCTGTCGAAACCAGTACAAGCCCTGATCAGGGTAGAGTAATAAATACTCTCTACTGTAACAGACACATTCTCTTGTGTGCTGTACATACTAATATAGTAAAAAGAAATATAAATGTCAAGTGATTATTGCGTTAAAAGAAGTGAAAAAGCAGTAAAAATTTAGCATTTTTAATGTCATTTCACATATTTTTTATAAAGATAATTACTGTCAGACAGGGAAGAATGTGTTAATATAATAATATGAGTAATTATAAATCTTAACAAGAAAATTCGGAAAAAGGAGAGGTTTCTTATGCCAACAACATACGCACATTATAAATTCGGAAAAGAGGTGCTCAGCGCACTTCCAAGACCCCTTCAGAATTCTATAGAAGCGCATAGAGAGTTGTTTGATATTGGGTTACATGGACCGGATATTTTATTTTATTATAATGCATTAAAGAAAGATCCGGTGAATGAACAGGGGCATACACTTCATGAACAATTTGCCGATGAGTTTTTCCATCATGCTGTTGAAGTGATTGAGAAAGCAAAAGATCCGGCAGCGGCGCGTGCATATATTTATGGATTTATCTGTCATTTTGCTTTAGACAGTGAATGCCATCCTTATGTTGAAAAAATTATGCAGGTCGGAAGAGTTTCACACAATGAGATTGAGATGGAACTGGATCGAATGATGCTGACGGAAGATTATCATGATCCTTTGCGCTATCTGACAGCAAAGCACATTCAGCCGAAGATGGAGTATGCGGAAGTGATCGCACCATTTTTCAAAGATGTAACAGCCGAGCAGATCTATAAGGCATTAAAAGGGATGGTTTTTTATCATAAGCTGTTTCTGGCACCGACATCTGGAAAGCGAAAAGCGTTGTTTCTTGGGATGAAGGCAGTGGGGAAATACGATTCATTGCATGACATAGTGATGAGTGTAAAGCCAGATCCGTTATGTCAGAAATATTGTAAGGTTTTGAAACGGCAATATTCAGGTGCAGTGCCGTTAGCTGCGAGTTTGATCGTACAGTATCAGAAGAAATTATTCCAGGATACACCGCTTCCGGAACGTTTTCATGAAACATTTGGTGCAGGAGAAGAGTGGGAGAAACTGCGCCTGTAGAGAATCGAAGAAAAGAGCAACAGACTGCTTGCCAGGAGAGATGCAGAAGAAGAGAAAAAGAGTCAGGAGAATGTAGATGAAGGAATTCGTTAAAGTGCAGGATATCACGAAAACTTATAAAATGGGTGAAGTTGAGATTCATGCAGTGGATCACATCAGCTTTTCGATTGAGCAGGGAGAACTTGTTGTAATCGTTGGACCAAGTGGTGCAGGTAAGACAACTGTGCTTAATATTCTCGGCGGAATGGATACGGCAACAAGCGGGAAGCTGTATGTAGATGGAAAAGATATTACAGCTTATAATTCCAAACAGCTGACAGGATACCGCAGAGATGACATCGGATTTGTTTTTCAGTTTTATAATCTTGTGCCGAATCTGACCGCATTGGAAAATGTTGAGCTTGCATTGCAGATCAGTAAGGATCCGTTGGATGCACAGGCAGTTTTGGAGGAAGTTGGTCTGGGGGAACGGAAGAATAATTTTCCGGCACAGCTTTCCGGCGGTGAGCAGCAGCGAGTTTCAATCGCGAGAGCATTAGCGAAGAACCCAAAGCTTTTGCTTTGTGATGAGCCAACAGGTGCATTGGATTACAATACAGGAAAATCAATTTTGAAATTACTTCAGAATATGTGTAGAGAAAAGGGAATGACAGTTATTATCATTACACATAATCAGGCACTTGCGCCGATGGCAGATCGATTGATTCATATAAAAAATGGACAGGTAGCAAGAATAGAATCTAATGAGAATCCGACTTCGATTGATGAAATTGAATGGTAGGGGATGTGGATGAAGAAAGCATTACGAAAAAACTTTTATATGGAGATCCGTCATAGCCTTGGACGTTTTTTATCCATTTTCTTTATTGTTGCGATAGGATGTGCATTCTTTTCCGGAATCCGTGCATCAGAGCCGGATATGAGATATTCAGGAGATGCATATTTCGATGAGAAGAACCTGATGGATATTCAGGTAATGAGTACAATGGGACTGACAAAAGATGATCTGGATGCAATTCGTGCTGTGGATGGTGTATTGGATGCAGAAGGAAGCTATGCAACAGATGTACTTTGTACGATTCGGGGAAACCAGGTAGCAGTTCATGTTATGGCGCTCCAGGATAAGATGAATCAAGTTCAGTTAGAAGATGGCAGGCTTCCGGAAAAGGAAAATGAATGTGTAATAGATGCAGATTATCTGGATGGAAAGAATCTGAAGATTGGGGATAAGATCACATTATCGAGTGGGACTTCGGATTCTTTGGAAGATACACTTAAGACAGATACATTTACCATTGTTGGTACGGTCAGCAGTCCGGAGTATATTGCATTTCACAGAGGCAGTACAACAATTGGAAATGGAAGTGCCAGTGCCTTTCTTTGCGTTCCGGAGAAAGCATTTTCATTAGATGTGTATACAGAGATTACAGTGCAGGTTGAAGGTGCAAAGGAAGCGACTGCATTTACGAAAGAATATGAAGAACATGTGGATTCTGTGCTGAAAAAGGTTCAGGCAATTAAAGCGGAAAGAGAACAGGCCAGATATGATGAGATTACTTCGACAGCGCAGGAAAAAGTGGATGAAGCACAAGATGAGTTAGCTCAGGCAGAGCAGGATCTGGCGGATGGAAAAAAAGAGGCGGAAGAAGAACTTGCAAGTGCAAGAGAGAAACTTGATGCAGCGCAGAAAGAACTTGAACGAGGAAGAAATCAGCTGGCAGCTTCGAAGCTTGAACTGGAGCAGTCGAGAAATCTTCTGATATCAAAGCAAAAGGAGCTGGATCAGTCCAAAGCACAAGTTGAGCAGGGTGCACAGAAACTTAGCGAAAAACAGATTGCACTTACAACATTAAGAAATCAGCTGGCACAACTAAAAGAGCAGGAAGAAAGTCTGGAAGATCAGAGACAAGAACTTTTAGCGCAACAGACACAGATGCAGCAAAAGAAAGACGAGCTTCTGAAAGCAAAGGAAGAATTGCAGCAACAGGCAGAAGACTATCAGTCTGCGTATCAGCAGATTTATCAGCCGTTGAAAAAGTCTTATGAAGAACTAAATACACAGTATGAACTTCTTTTACAGAACTATGAGGCACTGAAAGAAGAATACGACCGGAAGCAGGAAGCAGGAGAAGAAGATCCGGAATTAAAGGCTCAGTTAGAACAGTTGGAAGCTGAAAAAACAGCAATGGAAGAGAAGTTGACTGAATTGAAAGCAAATCTGGATAAAATGGAACTGGAGGCGAAAGCTGCCGAAGCGGAGATTCAGAAAAACCAGACAAAGATCGAAGCCGGATTGACGCAGATTAACGAAGGGCTTCCAGCAGTTGAAGCCGGGATAGCTCAGATTGAAGAAGGTATTCCGGTATTGCAGGATAATATACAGAAACTGACGGATGTGTTGACACAGGGAGATGCTGCAATCCTTACCGCAAGTCGGCAGATAGATCAGGCAAAGGCGCAGATTACATCCGGTCAGCAGCAGATTGACAGCGGATGGCAGCAGATCAGTGAGGGACAGAAGAAGATTGAGGAGGCACAGCAGCAGTTAAGCAGCGGAACAAAGGAGCTGGAAGACGGTTGGGCAGTGTATGAGGAAGGTCGTATAGAAGCTCAGAAGAAGATTGAAGATGGAGAGCGGCAGATTACAGAAGCAAGAGAAGAGCTTGCGAAAGCACAGCAGAAGATTGATGATCTTGAAAAGCCAAAGTGGTATGTTTATGATCGGAACAATCTGACAGAATACAGTGGATACGGAGATAATGCAGACCGTATGCGGGCAATCGGTAAAGTGTTCCCACTCATTTTCTTCCTTGTTGCAGCATTGATCAGTCTGACAACAATGACACGAATGGTAGAGGAGGAGAGAACGCAGATCGGTACTTTGAAGGCTCTCGGATATGGAAATGCTTCAATTGTTGGAAAATATCTCTGGTATGCGATCCTTGCGACATTAACTGGTGGTGTTTTCGGAATTCTGATTGGAGAAAAGATAATTCCATATATCATTATCACTGCATATAAGATCCTGTATCGTCATATGCATGATGTTGTGATCCCGTATAATTTGTATTATGCTGTAACAGCATGTGCAGCGGCACTTGCATGTACAGTAATCGCAACATTGTTCTCCTGTATGAAAGAATTACGAGAGCAGGCAGCAGAATTGATGCGCCCGCCGACACCAAAACAGGGAAAACGAGTATTTCTGGAACGAGTTCCGTTTATCTGGAAAAATCTGAATTTTACATGGAAATCGACCGTGCGTAATCTGGTGCGGTATAAAAAACGCTTCTTCATGACAGTATTTGGAATTGGCGGTTGTATGGGCATGATGTTGTTTGGTTTTGGATTAAAAGATTCTATTTCAGCAATCGTTCCGCTTCAATACGAACAGATTCAGCTTTATGATGGAGACGTTATTTTAAAGGAAGATGTGACAGAAGAAGAGAGAATTGAGGTTCAGAAAGAACTGGATACGGATAAGAAGGTATCAGTGACTGCAGAAAATCTTTTGAAAAATATTGAAGTCAGTTCAGGAGAGTCTTCTCAGGAAGTTTATTTAGATGTACCAAAAGATGTGGAAGCATTCAAAAAGTTTGTCGTGATTCGGGATCGGAAGACAAAAGAAATTTATTCATTGGATGATAAAGGAGCAATCCTGACTGAAAAAGTAGCGAAACTGCTGGAAGTCAATGTCGGTGATAAATTAACGATTGATACAGATGATGGAGAGAAAACAGTCTTGATCAGCGCAATTTGTGAGAACTATATGGGACATTATCTCTATATGACATCTGAAGTCTATGAAAAGACATTCGGTGAGGCTCCGGCCTATAATTCAATTTATTATAGAACTCAGGACCGTACAACAGAGGAGGCAAAGGATGTCGGCGAAAATGTAATGAAGTGTGATGGAACACTTAGCATCAGCTATACGACAAGCCTGAAAAAGCAGGTGGATCATATGCTGGAGAGTCTGGACATCGTGATTATTGTATTGATTATTTCAGCAGGAATGCTGGCGTTTGTAGTGCTGTATAATCTGAATAATATTAACATTACAGAGCGCAAGAGAGAACTGGCAACATTAAAGGTACTTGGATTTTATGACAAGGAAGTTTCTTCTTATGTTTACAGAGAGAATATCCTGCTGACCTTGATTGGGGCACTGGCGGGATTGTTGATCGGAAAAATTCTGCACCGCTTTATTGTTGAGACAGTGGAGATTGATTCGGTTATGTTTGGACGAAATATCGATCCACCAAGTTTCCTGTATGCCTTTCTTCTGACAGTGGCTTTTTCATTGTTTGTCAATGGAGTGATGTATTTTAAGTTAAAGAAGATTAACATGGTTGAATCACTCAAGAGTGTAGAATAAGACAGATTTGTCAGGAAATATAATAACGAACATAATAATGGATTGCAGAGAAGCTGCATGGAACATAGATACAATTGTGAAATGTTCCATGACAGCTTCTTTGTTGTTGTCGGCCGCATATAGCGTAAGCTATCATGAACAGTAACTTTTTGTTAAAAAGCACTTGAAATATACCTGTAGGGGGTATATATTAATAATTAGAAAATATACCCCCTGGGGGTTATACGACAGGAGAAATACAATGGAAGAAAAGAAAGTCTGTCCGGGATGTTGTCACAAGACAAAGGACCGCCCGGAAAAAGAATATAAAGATCTGATGAATCGTCTGAGTAGAATTGAAGGACAAGTCAGGGGAGTTCGAAGGATGGTTGAAGAAGGCGCGTATTGTCCGGATATTCTGATTCAGGTATCTGCGGTGAATGCGGCTCTGAATAGTTTCAATAAAGTGCTTTTGGCAAACCATATCCGGACATGTGTGGCAGATGATATCCGGGATGGAAAAGATGAAACGATTGACGAGCTCGTGACGACACTTCAGAAATTGATGCGATAAAAGATCTGAAGAGAGATCTGGCACAAAAAGTCCGGATCACAACTTGAAGGAGGAGTAAGATGAAACAATATAATGTGACGGGAATGAGCTGTGCAGCCTGCAGTGCCCGTGTTGAGAAAGCGGTTGGAAAAGTCCCCGGAGTTGAGAACTGTTCAGTCAGTCTTCTGACGAATTCCATGGGAGTGGAAGGCACAGCAACAGTAGATGCGATCATTGCGGCTGTTGAGGAAGCTGGATATGGGGCAACGTTGAAATCTGCAAAGAATGAAGGGCATGGGATGAATCAAAGTGAGCAGAACTGTGCGGAAGATGCGTTGAAAGACAGGGAGACACCGAAGATGAAAAGGCGTCTGATCGCTTCTTTGTGTTTTTTGATTCCGCTCATGTATCTGTCAATGGGGCATATGATGTGGGGCTGGCCACTTCCGGTATTTCTGGAAGGAAATCATGTGGCGATGGGGCTGGCGCAGCTCCTGTTAACGACAATCGTTATGGTGATCAATCAGAAGTTTTTTATCAGTGGATGGAAAGGCATGATCCATAGAGCACCAAATATGGATACGCTGGTTGCACTTGGTGCAGGTGCATCTTATGGATATAGCGTGTATGCATTATTCGCTATGACAGCAGCGCAGACGGCAGGCGATATGGATCATGTGATGGAGCTGATGCATGAATTTTATTTTGAATCAGCAGCAATGATTTTAACGTTGATCACAGTCGGAAAGATGCTTGAAGCGCATTCAAAGGGAAAGACAACAGATGCATTAAAAAGCCTTATGAAGCTGGCACCAAAGACAGCAACGCTCCTGCGTGATGGAAAAGAACAGGAAGTTTCGATTGACCAGGTGAGAAGAGGAGATCAGTTTGTTGTAAGACCTGGGGAGAATATTCCGGTGGATGGAATTGTTCTGGAAGGAAACAGTGCAGTAGATGAAGCTGCCCTGACCGGAGAGAGTATACCGGTAGATAAAGCAGAAGGGGATAAAGTGTCTGCGGCTACAATGAATCAGTCAGGTTTTCTGCGTTGCGAGGCGACGAGAGTTGGCGAGGATACGACATTATCACAGATCATTCAGATGGTAAGTGATGCGGCAGCAACAAAAGCGCCAATTGCCAAAGTGGCAGATAAAGTTTCAGGAGTATTTGTTCCGGCAGTTATTTCCATTGCAGTCGTCACAATGATCGTATGGCTGCTTGTCGGAGAGCCTGTTGGATTTGCACTTGCAAGGGGAATTTCTGTTCTGGTGATCAGCTGTCCGTGTGCATTAGGTCTGGCCACTCCGGTTGCAATTATGGTTGGAAATGGAATGGGTGCGAAGAATGGAATCATGTTTAAGACAGCTGTTTCGCTGGAAGAGACAGGAAAGACGGAGATTGTTGCACTGGATAAGACGGGAACGATCACAAGTGGAGAACCGAAGGTGACGGATCTGCTCCCTGCGGACGGAATGACAGAACATGAATTATTATTTTTTGCAAATGCATTGGAGAAGAAAAGTGAGCATCCGCTTGCCCGGGCAATTCTTGCAAAGGCAGAAGAAAATGGGGAAGCAGAGCAGAAAAGTGAAATCACACAGTTTCAGGCAGTTCCGGGAAATGGGCTGTCAGGAAAACTTGGAGAGGACTGGCTGTACGGAGGCAATTTTAAATTCATTTCTGACAAAATGAAGATTTCTGCCAGCATAAAAGAACAGGCGGAACGGTTGGCACAGCAGGGAAAGACACCACTGTTCTTTGGAAGGAATGAGCAGTTCCTTGGCATGATTGCAGTTGCGGATGTGATCAAGGAAGATAGTCCACAGGCAGTGAAAGAACTTCAGAATATGGGAATCCATGTTGTTATGCTGACCGGAGATAATGAGCGCACAGCGAAGGCAATTGGTGAGCAGGCAGGTGTGGATGAAGTGATCGCAGGTGTTCTTCCGGAAGGAAAAGAACAGGTGATCCGCAAGCTGAAAGAAAATGGAAAGGTTGCGATGGTAGGTGACGGTATCAATGACGCACCGGCACTGACCAGGGCAGATATGGGAATTGCCATTGGAGCGGGGACAGATATTGCAATCGATGCAGCGGATGTTGTGCTGATGAAGAGCCGGTTAAGTGACGTGCCGGCGGCAATCCGTATGAGCCGTGCAACATTGCGCAACATTCATGAGAATCTGTTCTGGGCATTTTTCTATAATGCGATAGGAATTCCACTGGCAGCAGGAATCTGGATCCCAGTCTTTGGTTGGAAATTAAATCCGATGTTCGGAGCGGCGGCAATGAGCCTGTCCAGTTTCTGTGTAGTAACAAATGCATTGAGACTGAATCTGTTTAAAATGTACGATGCCAGCAAAGACAGAAAAAGAAAGATGAAAAAGGTAGAAACAGCAGAAAATACTGTTTCAGATATTGTCTTAGCAGACAAAAATGAGTCAGAAAACAAGGAGGAGACAAAGATGACAAAGACAATGAAAATCGAAGGAATGATGTGTGGACACTGTGAGGCGGCTGTGAAGAAAGCTCTCGAGGCACTTGAGCAGGTTGATACAGCAGAAGTCAGCCATGAGGCCGGAACAGCGGTTGTGACACTGAATTCCGAAATCAGTAATGAAGTGCTGAAAAAGACAGTCGAAGACAAAGATTATACAGTAACAGCGATCGAGGATTAATGAGCAAAGAAGAGGTCCCCTGCGGAAATGAAAGATTCTGCAGGGGACCTTTTGGATTAATCCTTGTATACAATCTTTCCATCACAGATTGTATATTTTACTTTTCCATACAATTCCCATCCGGTAAATGGAGAATTAGAAGACTTAGAAGCATAAGTCTCAGGAGTCCATTTCTCATTCGGATCAAACAGTACAAGATCAGCTGATTTTCCTTCTGCGACAGAACCGCACGGAAGGTGATACAGGCTGGCAGGATTGATCGTCATCTTCTCAATCAGCTGGCTTAATGTCAGGTGTCCCGGACGTACAAGGGAAGTGATTCCGAGAGCAAGGGAAGTCTCAAGACCAATAATACCGCTTGGTGTTTGTGTGATAGGACGGGATTTCTCTTCCGTACTGTGTGGCGCGTGGTCTGTAGCAATCAGATCAATCGTACCGTCTTTGAGACCTTCGATGATAGCAAGGCGGTCATTTTCTGTACGAAGCGGTGGGTTCATCTTGGCAAGTGCGCCGTATTTTAATACAGCTTCATCTGTCAAAGTGAAATGATGCGGAGTTGCCTCTGCATGCAGATTTGCTCCCATAGCTTTAAAGGTACGTACCAGTTCAACGGACTGTCCGGAGCTGATATGCTGGATCACGACCTGTGCACCGGAACGAAGCGCCAGCAGACAATCTCTGGCAACAAGAGATTCTTCAGCAATCGAAGGAGATCCGTAGATGCCCAGCGCATCAGATACAGGTCCGTGGTTGATTCCGTTTGTTTCAATAAATGCAGGATCTTCTTCATGAAGACTGATCGGAAGGTCAAGTGCCTTCGCCTCTTCCATTGCCTTATAGAGAAAGGCAGCATTCTTAAGAGGAATTCCGTCATCTGTGAATCCACAGGCACCGGCAGCGGCAAGTTCCTTCATAGAAGTCATCTCTTCACCCTTGAGTCCGCAGGAGACAGCAGCAGCCTGGAAAATATGGATGTCTTCCAAAGCTTCCCGTTCCATCAGTTCTTTGAGAACTGGAACAGAATCGATGACTGGTGAAGTATTTGCCATACAGATCACGGAAGTAAATCCACCGGCAGCAGCTGCAAGAGATCCGGTATGGAGATCTTCTTTATAAGTAAATCCGGGATCACGGAAATGAATGTGTGTGTCAACAAGTCCTGGAGAAATCATAAGTCCTGCAGCATCAAGCTCATCCTCTCCATTTTCAGGTGTCAGAGTTCCGGCATCTGCGAGTTTCTGGATCAGACCGTCTGTGATGCGAAGGTCGACAAGACGTTCTGTATCAGATGCAGGATCAATTAGAAAACCATTTTTTATAAGCATAATTCATCCTCCTTTTGCTGTTAAGTATACCGTATTTTTGATAGAGATTCAAATTTATTAGAAAATGTGTTATCATAAACACACCGTAAGTTACTGCTCACACTATGTGCGACCAGTAACGCATCTCGCCATTTTGAATCGCCTTTGGCGATGGGGCGAGATGCATTCAAGCCAAAACATGCATCCTCCGTGTCAATCAGCGGAGTGATTGACACGGGAGTGAACAGTAACTATCATAATATGAAAAGAAAGAAGGCAGAAAGGTTGATCTTTGAATTTTACCGGATCCAGACAATCGTTCTGCGGAAAGAAGGAGTAAATGAAAGAATACGATTATCTGATTGTTGGAGCAGGTCTTTATGGAGCTGTCATGGCACATGAATTAAAGAAAAAAGGGAAGAAATGTCTTGTGATTGACCGAAGAGATCATATTGCAGGAAATATTTACTGTGAGGACATAGAAGGAATCCATGTACATAAATATGGTGCACATATTTTCCATACGTCTGATAAAAAGATATGGGATTACATGAATCAGTTCGCGGAATTTAATAATTACATCAATTCACCAGTAGCAGTTTATAAAGATGAACTTTATAACCTGCCATTTAATATGAATACATTCAGTAAGATGTGGAATATCCGCACACCACAGGAAGCAAAAGAGATTATTGAAAAACAGCGCAAAGAGACAGGAATCACAGATCCACAGAATCTGGAGGAACAGGCACTTTTTCTTGGCGGAAGAGATATCTATGAGAAACTGATCAAGGGTTATACAGAGAAACAGTGGGGAAGAAAGTGTACAGAACTTCCGGCATTTATTATCAAACGTCTGCCATTCCGCTTTGTTTACGATAATAACTATTTCAATGACAGATATCAGGGAATTCCGGTTGGCGGTTATACAGCAATCGTTGAGAAGATGCTGGAAGGGACAGAAGTTCGCACAGGGATTGATTTCTTTGAATTCAGAAAAGAGAATCCGGAGATTGCAGAGAAGATTATTTTTACAGGAATGATCGATGAATATTTTGGATATCAGCTGGGAGCATTGGAGTATCGTTCTGTCAGATTTGAGACAGAAGTTCTTGATTGTGAGAACTATCAGGGAAATGCTGTTGTCAATTACACAGAGCGTGAAGTTCCGTATACAAGAATTATCGAGCATAAGCATTTTGAGTTTGGCAAGCAGGAGAAGACGGTTATTTCCAGAGAGTATTCATCAGAATGGAGTGTTGGCATGGAACCATACTATCCGGTAAATGATGAGAAGAATAATGCATTGTTTGAAGAATACAAGAAGCTTGCAGAAAAGGAAGAAAATGTAATCTTTGGCGGACGACTGGGTGATTATAAATATTATGACATGGATAAAGTTGTTGCCGCAGCTCTTGACAGACTGGAAGAATTCAATTAATATGAGAGTCACACTTCAGTCGTTCTGACTGAAGAATCAGGAAAGATTCTGAAGAGTAGTTCGTATCAGATTCTGATAATTTTCAATTGGACAGGTATTGTATCGTGTGCGGTGTGGGGCCGCACACGTTTAGATGACAGATTGCAGTAGAATTAAATATGGAAAAAATGTATGAAGTACTTCGCTTCGTGGAAAAAGGAACCGAATGCCAGCCAAGTATCGATTGCCTGCAGGGAGAACTTTTGATTTATTATCTGCGGGATAATACACAGTTGGATAAAGCGGTGTTATTTGAATGGTTCCGACAAATTGCAGGGGAAATAAGAAAGTACCAGCAGTCGAGACGTGGGCAGAATTATCGTTGTCTGACCCCATATAGTATTGTTGTGACAGAAGAAGGAGAATTGCTGCTTTTAAATCCGGATGCACAGGAAAATGAATTTGTTATGAAGAAGATGCAGCAGAAAGCGGTGAGAAGTCATTTTATCCGCCCGACAGCGTCAGGCAGCAGGAAAAATTATTCCGTAGATTTGTTTGGATATGGTAAAATTTTGCAGTTTTTACTGGCATATACAGAGCAGATCCCGGAACTTAGCAGAAGTGAAGAACGCAGATTGGAGCGAATCATTGAACGTTGTACCGGTGGCGGAAGACGGCATTATGATAAGATCAGCCAGGTGATACGTGATCTTCCGGAGGAACGCGAGGAATGGAATTTGGAACAGAAAGTAAAATTTCGGAATGTCAAACTGGCGGTTCTTTTATTTGCTGCCGGGGCAGTAATTGCGGCAGGCGGGAATTGGGTGGGGCCGGGGGGCTCTGTTTC
>OGQS01001372.1_pt1 | contig 13321 bp, 8 predicted proteins | sample 1553331 | NCBI WGS metagenome assembly OGQS01 (sample SAMEA2580012, study PRJEB22360) | human gut metagenome | biome: human gut; feature: human-associated habitat; material: faeces | place: Denmark | collected 2008/2010
AAAAAAAATAACCAGAGCTTAAGCTCTGGTTAAATTCTCACTATTTCGTAGCAGCCAGTACGGGAATCGAACCCGTGTTTTCGCCGTGAGAGGGCGACGTCTTAACCCCTTGACCAACTGGCCATTTGTTTGTCTGTCGTTTGCTCTTCGCTGTCGACTCATTTAATATACACCATCTTTTTCTAAAATGCAAGTACTTTTTTTAAAAAATTTAAATTTTTTTATTTTTCTCGAATTTTTCGTTCAAAAAGCCCTGTATTTATGCAATGTCATTAACTTTAGCAAAAAGCAGAAATCGTAAGTATTTATAAAACTATGATTCCTGCTTTTTGTTTTTTTATATGGGCATACTTATCCCCTTCTCTTTGTACTCGTATTTTCTAGATTAGTATGCTCTTTTATGAGTATTTGAATATTTCCCTGCTAACCGCCCTTTCGTTCTGGTATAATGCCGATCAGGACGAATAGGAACCAGATTCTTACTGATATCTTCATATATTTGCTGAAATAATATATTTTTCTTTTGATCATCCGTTTCAAGAAGTATATAAATCAGATCGTTTTTTAAGATTCCAATACTAACTGTCTGATTGATCATCATTTTATGTTTTCTGTTTGTTTCCTTCTGATCCAGTTCACGCTCTGCGTCTAATATGATATCTTCGACTAAATTGCTCAGATATATGGTGCTGTATATATCTTGTAATAACAGAATAGGTTTTGTACCTGTAAAATTTTCTAACTGCAATCGATTCTTTAGTGTTTCATACGCAGTCTCTATTCCCCACCTCATATGATATAATTCTTTTATTTCTTCTGTATGAAATTCCGTTTGTGAAAGATTTGTAGCTAAAACTTCCAGATTTCCATTTTCTAATAGGATTTTTACCATACGCAATGAAATTTCACCCAGTTCTTTCATACGTTCTCCATCCGGCGTCCCTTCGTAATGTCTGATTCTTGATTTATCAAGTTTTATTTTAACCAGCTGATCATTTTCTGTTAAACTGCTTTGCTCTTTTTTGTAATCACTGCTTTTTAAACGTACGATAAACTTAAGATCCTTATCCATCATATGTATAAACGCTGGCGTAGAAGGATAGCCTCTATCCATGATAATAATATAGGGAATGTTGCCTATTGTTTCCGGTATTCGTTCCATCTGTTTTTCGGCCAGGCGCATTTCATCAAATTTCACCTTATTACAGTCACTTTCCAGTATCATACGATTCATTACATCATAAATACAGCCTAATCCTATTTGTGCTTGGGGTTTTGTGTTTTTTCGGCTTGCAGAACCATACAGTTTCAGTGTTTCAGTAGTGGTAGGAATATTAATATCTGAGCCGTCAGCAGCTAATATTAAATGATTTTTGTAAGTTGAAAAGGTGGAATCTGCATAAAAGTTACGGTTATGATATTTATACAATTCCAAAAAAGCATCTGGATTAAGTTTCATACGCTGTTTCAGATATCCTGGTTTTGAAATAGACACACCAGGATGAGCAAGTTTCATATAATTTCTCAGTTCCAATGCCAACGTCAGCCCCTTTCTGTTTATCATTGTGAAAAGAAGATCCTGAAGAGGCATTTTTCGGATTCTGGTAAAATGATTTTTATTACCTAATCGGCAAAATGCCTTAAATTCATCAGAACTCATTTTTTCTATATCCATGAATGTACGTTTCTGAGAATGTTTCATGTATAATCACATCCTTTTTTTGAGCAGGTTCATGGCTTCTTTTTACAATATAAGCATATCAAAAAAAGCAGAAGATATCTAATCCTTTTAGGAATAAATATCTTCTGCTTTTAAGTTAATGACATTGTGTATTTATGCGGTTTTTGCCACAAAAAAATTTTTATTTTTTTGTCCCAGAGAAGAAATGCCATGGCAGCTCCACCGCTTTCCATGGCATTTCCCAGTTATTTATTTCTGTTTCTGACTGTTTCTTGTTTCTTATTCCTCTATATCCTCCGCTGGCTCTGCCGGAATGAATACACGGGATTTCTTTTCTTCGTGTTTATGAAGTGCAGCCTTCTCAGTTGCCTCCATACAGAATTCCATCTGAGAGTTAATCTGGGCTTTGCCTCGTTTATCCGGCTTCACATAAGTTCCATCCGGCTGCAGGATATGAGCTTTTACATTATCCTTAAACTCCAGATCAAGTACGTGCTCCAGCTCTTTCTTAATCTTCTCATCTTCCACAGGAAAAACAATCTCTACCCGGCGGTCAAGGTTACGCGGCATCCAGTCCGCACTTCCCATATAGATTTCCGGGTTTCCGCCGTTTTCAAAATAGAAAATACGGCTATGCTCCAGAAATTCCCCTACAATAGAACGGACATGAATATTCTCACTGATTCCCGGCACTCCTACTTTCAGACAGCAGATACCCCTTACCAGAAGCTCCACCTGAACTCCGCAGGAAGATGCACAATACAATCCTGCAATAATCTTCGGATCACAGAGGGAATTCATCTTTGCACGGATCAACGCCGGAAGTCCTTTCTTCGCATTCTCTGCCTCACGTTCGATCAGGCTTAAGAATCTGTCTTTCATCCAGATCGGCGCTACGATCAGCTTATTCCAGCTCTTCGGTTCTGAATATCCGGAGAGCATATTAAATACTGCTGTTGCATCTTCACCAAAACGTTCATCGCAGGTAAAGATACCGCAGTCTGTATAGAGTTTGGCAGTGGAATCATTGTAGTTTCCGGTTGCCAGATGCACATATCGGCGGATTCCTGTCTCTTCCCTGCGCACAACCAGTGTGATCTTGCTGTGTGTCTTAAGACCTACCAGACCATAGATTACATGACATCCTGCCTTCTCCAGCTTCTTCGCCCATACAATATTATTCTCTTCATCAAAACGGGCTTTCAGTTCTACCAGTACGGAAACCTGTTTGCCGTTTTCTGCTGCCTGCGCAAGGGCAGCAATGATCGGTGAATTGCCGCTGACACGATACAGAGTCTGTTTGATAGCCAGAACATCCGGATCTTTTGCTGCCTGACGCACGAAATTTACAACAGGATCGAAGCTCATATAAGGATGATGCAGGAATACATCGCCCTCACGTATCACCTGGAAAATATCCTTCTCATTCTGAAATTCCGGTACAGGTGCCGGCTGATATCTCGGTGTCTTGTAAGCATCAAAGCCATCCGCACCATATACTTTCATCAGCATGGTAAGATCCAGAGGTCCGTTTATCTCAAAAACATCTGCCTCTTTGATGTCAAATTCCGTCTTCAGGATCTTCAGCAGGCGTTCGTCCATCTTATCCTCTACTTCCAGACGGATAACCTCACCCCACTGACGTTTCTTTAACTGGCGCTGGATCTCCACCAGCAGATCCTCTGCCTCATCTTCATCGATGGTAAGATCCGCATTACGCATAATACGGTAAGGATGAGCACATATTACATCATAACTCAGGAAAAGTTTGTCAATATTTCTTTCAATAATCTCTTCCAGCAGGATCACTGTGGTATCTCCATCCTTCTTTGACGGAATCTGCACCACCCTTGGAAGCACAGACGGAACCTGCACTGTAGCAAACAAAAGCTCTCCTGCTTTATCTTTCTTGTTGAGTTTATCACTCTTCTCCTTCTTAGAGATCAGAGCACCGATATTTAATGTCTTGTTTCTGATCAGCGGAAACGGTCTGGAAGAATCCATCGCCATCGGTGTAAGTACCGGATATACATTATCCTCAAAGTATCTGTCTACAAATGCACTCTGTGCTTCTGTAAGATTCTCATGGGCTGCCACCAGGTGCATTCCTGCTTTCTCAAGCGCAGGGATCAGAGAACGGTTCAGAGTATTATACTGTACATGAACCAGTTCATGGGTACGGACACTGATTTCTTTTAACTGCTCCTTGGCTGTCATTCCTGCAATGTCTGTTTTATGATATCCTGCATGCACCTGATCCTTAAGAGACGCCACACGCACCATAAAGAATTCATCCAGATTGGATGCGGTAATGCTCAGGAACTTCAGTCTGTCAAATAAAGGAAGATTTTTATCTCTTGCTTCACTCAGAACACGCTCGTCAAATTTGAGCCAGCTCAGCTCACGGTTTACGAAATACTCTTTTTTTTCAAATTTTCCAAGATCCATAAGTTCATCCTCCTTTATGCTCTGCCCTTACGCCTGAGAACCAAACGAATGCCAAATACTTCTTCAAAAAATGCGACTTTATCTTTCAGCAGTCCTAGTTCCAGGGAAATATCCTGTGCGGAATCCACGATCATCTGCAGTTCTCTGTCCTTGATCCCTTTTACTTTCTGATAATGGCTTCTGTCCATGGCATTTGCCAGACGAAGGATCGCAGTCATCTTTGCTACCTTGATATAGCTCTCTCTGTCAATCGCTATTCCCATACTGTAAAGTTCATCGTAGTGAACAAACGCAGAATTATTGAATCTGACCGCACACGCGATCATCTGGCGTTCCAGAGAGGACAGACCGATAATATCTGTGGACATAATGATCTGATAAGAACACTCAGAAACATTTTCCATGCTGATATATTTGCCGCAGTCATGGAGCAGTGCCGCGATCTGCAGTAACAGACGTTCTCTTGAACCCATGCCATGAACTTTCTTCATGCTGTCAAAAATATTCAGGCAGAGATTCATCGTTCCCTGAATGTGACTCTTACTGCTGGAATAGCGTTTCGCGATATTCTTTGAAGTAACCAGAATATCATTCTCGAAATTATGCACACTCTTGATAAATTTCTTTTTCTCTGCAAAATCATAGGCAATTCCATCCAGCAGGGAAACACCTGGTGCCCAGAGAGATTCTGCGTTAAAAATATCGATAAAGTTTCTGCACACTACCATAGTCGGCACTACAAGGGACGCATACTCCGGATCGATCTCCATTTCCTGAGCCAGCAGATCAACAGATTTTCCTACCGTATCCTCATAGCGTTTCATAAATTCTTCCCTTGTAATGATCTTATCTTCCATTTCCTCCTGGAAGATCATATCTGTGATGAAATCTCCCATCAGGATCACATTCTTGATATCCTTGTCTTTCAGATATAGACGCTGGAAGCTCATCAGGTCATTTCGGATAAATTCCTCAACCAGCTTGTCATAATGAATGGTTGTTTTCTCCAGTTCCTGCAGACGCTGGCGGATTCTTAAACTTCCCATTTTAAGTCCCTGGGTAGTGACCAGAGCATCCTTGTCAAAGAGGGAAACCTGAAGGCTTCCGCCGCCCACATCCAGGATCGCGGTGCCTTTCTGGATCATCTTTTTGAATCCCTTTTCTATAGCAGCAATTGATTTGTACCCAAGGAAATGCTGTTCTGCACTGCTTAATATTTCAATTTTCATTCCTGTACGCTGATAGATCTGTTCAATGATCAGCAGCGGATTCACAAGTTCTCTGAATGCACTGGTGCCGCAGGCACGATACTCTTCCACCCCAAAGTCCTGCATCAGCCTCTTAAAGTCGTTCAGCACCTCACATAAAACATTCAGCATTTCTGAATCGATCTTTCCGTCAGAATAGACACCCTTTCCGATTTCCAGACTGTATCTGACATCATTCAGTTCACGAAAACCAATTCTTTTTGACATCTCAAAGATCTTCATGCTGACTTCATAAGATCCGATGTCAATGGCTGCAAATGTCATGACTGCCATATGCGTTCCCCCTTTACCATTCATCTATTTGCTTTTTTATTCCTTCTCCACACCCAGCAGATGGTCGATAAACTGCTGTGCAGTTCGTCCTGTAAGTCCTCCATGGGAAAGCTCCCACTTATTTGCTTCCAGAAGCAGCTCGTCCTCCGGCATGGTAATTCCGTTTCTCTCTGCGAGAGCTTTCACAATTGTCTGGAATTCTTTTTTGCTCGGTGCGCCATAGTAAATACGGACACCAAAACGATAAACCAGTGAAAGCTTCTCCTGCACTGTATCGGAGGAATGCAGATCGTCATCATCCATGATCTCCAGCTTGTCACTGGATTTCTCTCTTACCAGATGTCTTCTGTTACTTGTTGCATAGATCAGGATATTGTCCGGCTTCTTCTCCAGACCACCCTCGATCACTGCCTTCAGATATTTATATTCGATTTCAAATTCCTCGAATGACAGATCATCCATATAGATAATGAATTTATAGTTTCTGTTCTTGATCTGTGCGATCACATCATTCAGATCCTGAAACTGATGCTTATACACCTCGATAATACGAAGTCCCTCATCATAATAACGGTTCAGGATTCCCTTGATACTTGAGGATTTACCTGTACCCGCATCACCAAAAAGCAGACAGTTGTTTGCCTTTCTGCCTCTTACGAAAGCTTCTGTATTCTCGATCAGCTTTTGTTTCGGGATTTCATAGCCGACCAGGTCTTCCAGTTTCACATGAGCGATCCTTGTAATCGGCTGGATCTCCACATTATCATTCTCATCATGGCCTACACGAAAGGCCTTATGTAATCCCAGCTTACCCACACCAAAATCCTTATAAAACTGTACCATATCCTTCATGAATTCCTCTGTGGACTCCGCTGCTGCCAGCGTTTTGCTCAGATCACAGATACGGTCTCTGATACGGGAATTAAACATCTTGCTGTTACTTCCGGTGTTGGTATAATCACCGAGAACCTTACAGCAGGAAATTCCAAATGCCTCATCCAGTACAGTCAGGTCAAAATCATACAGTTCTTTAAACACACCGAAATCATTCAGTGCCAGTTCATTAATACTTCCGTTGACAGCCCCTCTGATCTCACAGGCTGTACTGAATGCATTTTCATTATTTACCAGAAGAAATGTCAGATAACAGTGCCATAAATTTCCGGAAAAACCATAAGAGCCGGCAGTTTCCACCAGTCCGTTGGCACATTCAAAGAACAGTCCTTCCTTTTCTTTCAGATCAGGTGCTTTCTGTTCCCAGGCATTCATCAGTTCTGCCATTTTATCAAGGATTTCTCCATGTTCAAAGTTACGGTATAAGATGCATTCATTTAATCTAGCCATTTTTTATTACTTCCTTCTTACCTTGTTGTTTTATCTTGTTCTGCTGTGAGTGGTATAATTATTTCGAAAACGATGTACCAGAGTGTGTTTGAAAAATGCTTTACGCAAAATATGCCGCAAAGTGGGACGTGCAGATTGTGGAAATGATTTTTCAAACACGCTCTGGCATTATGGAAATGATTTTTAATAATTTCCCAAAATTCTCATTCTGTCAGCTTCTGCCTCAATTCCTCTCAGGGCATTCTTCACTGCACTGTCCTTTAAATTTCCCGCGAAAACAACAAAAAAACGGTACTGCCAGTTCTTCCCTGTGATCGGGCGGGATTCTATCTTCGTCATATTCAGTCCATTATAAATAATGTGAGACAGCATATTGTAAAGAGTTCCGCTCTCATGATGCAGTTCAAAGAAAATACTGATCTTATGTGCATCCTTCACATAGATCGGTTTCTTACTCACGATCACAAAACGTGTGGCATTCTGTCCGTTATAGCAGATATTCTCAGCCAGGATCTTCAGTCCGTAAAGCTCTCCTGCCTGTCTGCTGGCAATAGCTGCCTGCGTCTTGTCATTGTCTTCTTTTATCTTCTTGGCAGAACCGGCAGTATTTTCCATCTCTTTCTTCTTCCAGTCCGGATGAGATTCCAGATATTTTCCACACTGGGAAAGTGCCTGGGGATGAGAACATACCTGTCTGATATCCTCCAGTTCAGCATCCGGCAGTCCCAGAAGTACATGCTCCGGACGGATGATCTGTTCTCCTACAATGCTAAGCTCATACTCTGTAAGAAGATCATAAATATCAGCAACAATACCGGCAGTTGTATTCTCAATGGGAAGTACCGCATAGTCTGCTCTTCCCTCCACAACTGCTTCCATTGCATCACGCCAGGTTTTTACATGAAAGCTCTCAATATCGTCCTGGAAATATTCCCTCATTGCAGCATAACTGTATGCACCTTCCACACCCTGAAAGACAACTCTTACATCTTTCAACGGAAGTGCATCTACCATTTCCAGTTTCTCATCATCCTCGATTCCATGCTCTGTGAGAAGCTGATACTGTCTCTTACGGCTGATCGCCATGATCTGCTGAAAAAGCTCCTGCGCACCAAGCTGATTAAATTCTCCATGCGCCTTACCTCTCAGGACCTCCAGCTTCTGTCTCTCTCTTTCCGGATCCAGAACCTTCTTTCCTGTACGTATCTTATATTCTGCAACATCCTCACACACCTTCATTCTCTGTTCAAAAAGACGTATGATATCGCTGTCGATCTTATCTATTTCATTTCTGCATTCCTGTAAATCTATCATTTATGTTGTACCTTTTTACTTTCACAAATTCTCTACAATATCAGTCATCTCTCCGATAAAGGAAAGAGAACCAAAGGCAATGATCACATCCTGTTCCCCGGCAAGTGAAAAAGCCTCCTCCACTGCATCTTTAATCGTATCCATTGCCTGTACATTGGGATTGTATTCACTGACAGTCTTCGCCAGCTCTCCGGCAGGCAGCGCCCTTACATTATCCGGAGTCTGGATCGTAAGTATCCGGTCTGCAAAGTGCGCAGTTTTCTGAATCACACTTCTGTAATCCTTATCTGCAAACACTCCCATAATATAGATGATCCGTTTTCCCTTAAAATAATGCTCTATTGAAGCTGCCATCATATCCGCAGCAGCAGGATTATGAGCCCCGTCTACCACAAACAGCGGTTTTTTACAGATAACTGTAAACCGTCCGTTCCAGTTTACTGTGCGAAGCCCTTCTTTTTTCTGCTCCGCAGCAGTGGGAAAACCCAGCTCATCCAATACTTTTAAAGCATTCAGTGCAACTACTGCATTTTCCTTCTGATAAACACCTGCCAGCGGAATCTCATACTCTTCACCCCTGTACCGGATTGTCTGTCCAAGGCAGCTTTCCTTTAGCACCTCTGCCTCAGAAGCATCTGCTATGGTACATTTTGCACCATGTTCTCTGCTGATTCTCTCAATCACCTGCATTGCTTCCGGCTTCTGTCTGGCAGTCACCACTCTGCAGCCGTCTTTGATGATCCCGGCTTTCTTCTCTGCGATCTGTGCCAGAGTATTTCCAAGAAAAGACATATGATCCATACTGATCGATACCAGCACTGCCAGCAGCGTATTTTTAATAATATTTGTGGCGTCCAGATTTCCGCCCATTCCCACTTCCAGCAAAACGAGATCACAATTCTCTTTTTTAAAGAACAGAAATGCCACCGCAGTCTCTATTTCAAATGCAGTGGGATGAGGATAACCATCCTTTGTCATAGCAGCAATAACATCAGACACCTGTGTAATATAAGCAGCAAAGTCCTCTCTGCTGATCCTGCTTCCCGAAACTTCCATCCTGCCTCTGTAAGAATACAGGGTAGGCGAAACATATCTTCCAATGCGATATCCCGCACCTGATAAAACAGAATACAAAAAAGCAATGACAGAACCCTTGCCATTGGTACCGGCTATATGCACATATTTCAGATCATCCTGTGGATTTCCAAGACGTTTCATCAGCTCACGCATATGATCCAGTCCCAGGACACTGGGAATTTCCCGGGTGATTTTGTCTATGTACTCCCGGCTTTCCTGATAATTCATAATAAACTCCTCTTATTTCCATGAGATCCCCTCCACACGTTCCTTTTGCGCATAAGGCACCTCATTGCTATAGTGTAATAACGTGTTCTCATTATATCCTACGTGTATGTTTTTTTCAAGGCAGGCAATACTAGAATCATAGAAATTTATACAGGAGCGTTACCTATGAAAAAAGCTTTCATTCTCTGCGGTCTGACGGGCTGGTGCATGGAAATCCTCTGGACCGGACTGCATTCCATCCTTTCAGGAGAACTTACCATGACAGGAAAAACTTCCCTTTTAATGTTTCCCATTTACGGATGCGGTGCCATCATCCGCCCGCTCTCCGGTAAACTTTCTGCTGTCCCGCTTTTTGTCCGCGGCTGCATTTATACTGTCGGATTTTTCTTCGTGGAATTTATCAGCGGTGCTCTTTTGCGCTGTTTTCATATGTGTCCCTGGGACTACAGCAACACTCCTCTGAATTACCGGGGACTGATAAGACCAGACTACGCTCCCCTCTGGTTCGGAGCCGGACTTTTTTTTGAGAAAATACTTGGAAAACTCTCTTGAAAAAAGCACCTGATTATTATATGATGTTATGAAGGATTAAATAAAAATTCCTGAACCAGTAAAATATGGAGGTATGAAATGAGACACTTAATGAGTCCGCTGGATCTGTCTGTTGATGAGTTAAATACTCTTCTTGACTTGGCCAGCGATATTGAGAAACACCCTGATAAATACGCACATGTCTGTGACGACAAGAGACTTGCAACTTTATTCTATGAGCCAAGCACCCGTACCCGTCTCAGCTTTGAAGCTGCTATGATGAACCTTGGCGGTAAAGTTCTTGGTTTTTCATCAGCTGATTCCAGTTCCGCTTCAAAGGGTGAAAGTGTTGCCGATACAATCCGCGTTGTATCCTGTTACGCTGACATCTGTGCTATGCGCCACCCGAAAGAAGGTGCTCCGTTAGTAGCTTCTATGGCTTCTTCTATTCCCGTTATCAACGCCGGCGACGGTGGTCATCAACATCCTACCCAGACATTAACCGACTTACTTACCATCCGTTCCCTGAAAGGACGTCTGGACAATCTGACCATTGGTCTGTGCGGCGACCTGAAATTCGGACGTACAGTTCACTCCCTGATCGAAGCACTTGTACGTTACACAAATGTAAAATTCATTCTGATCTCACCGGAAGAGCTTCGCATCCCAAGCTATATCCGCGAGGATGTTCTGAAAAAGAACAATATCGAATTTCAGGAAGTAGAGAGACTGGAAGATGCCTTACCGGATCTTGATATCCTCTACATGACACGTGTACAGAAAGAACGTTTCTTCAACGAAGAAGACTATGTCCGCATGAAGGATTTCTACATTCTGGACAAACAGAAAATGGAACTTGCAAAAAAAGACATGTACGTTCTTCATCCGCTTCCACGTGTAAATGAAATCTCAACAGAGGTGGATGCAGACCCGAGAGCAGCTTATTTCAAACAGGTACAGTACGGTGTATATGTACGTATGGCCCTGATTCTCACATTACTGGAGGTAAAATTACCATGTTAAATGTTGGAGCACTTCGCGAAGGTTATGTATTAGACCATATCAAAGCAGGCAAGGCCATGACTATCTATCATGATCTGAAGCTTGATAAACTTGACTGCACCGTTGCCATCATCAAGAACGCGCGCAGCAACAAAATGGGTAAGAAAGATATCATCAAGGTTGAATGCCCGGTTGAGAATCTCGATCTTGACATTCTCGGCTTTATCGATCATAACATTACTGTAAACGTAATCAAGGACGAGAAGATCGTTGCCAAAAAAGAACTGAAACTTCCGAATCAGGTTGTCAACGTGATCAAATGCAAGAATCCACGCTGCATCACTTCCATTGAACAGGGACTCGACCAGATCTTTGTTCTTGCAGATAAAGAGAAAGAAGTTTACAGATGTAAATACTGCGAAGAGAAATACACAGGTAAACGCAATAAATAATAAAACAAATATCAAAAAAACAGAACGGAAGAAATCCGTTCTGTTTTTTTGTACGCAATCAGACCGATAAGCCGGGTTATGTCATTGGGTAATCATCTGTCTAGGCCTTACGTTGCCATAAGGCTCAAGCGACCCACCTGAAAGCACGACGGGCAGCCGTATCGCTTTCTTCTCGGTCTTGCTTCAAATGGAGTTTACATGTGCCCGGCCTGTTACCAGGACGGCGGTAGTCTCTTACACTGCCTTTCCACCCTTACCCCGCAAAACGGGGCGGTTTATTTCTGTTGCACTGGTCTGGGAGTTACCTCCACCGGACGTTATCCGGCATCCTGCCCTGTGAAGCCCGGACTTTCCTCGTCTGGACCCTTTCGTCTGTCCAGCCGCGATCACCTGGCCTGGCTGCGCACCTGCTATTTTAACACAGGTGTATAGACTTGTAAAGTTGGAATTTTCTTGGTCTCCTATGTCTTTTACATGGAAATCCATCCAAATGCATTTGCCACAGAACTGAAAAGAATGATTGCCGCAAAGATTGGGCAAAGATACTGGATCATAAAATTAAAGATTCTTTTTCTGCGGAAAGTACCACCTTCCTGCAGTACTTCCTCTTCAATCTTCTTTGTACCAACTACTCTGGATATCAGAAGACAGGTAGCAATCGCTGCGATCGGCATCATGACAGAGTTCGTCAGGAAATCAAAGAAATCAAGGAACTGCATTCCAATGATCTTAACACACGCCAGAGGACCATAGCCAAGAGAAGAAAGACTTCCGAGAACAACCATGATAATTCCGACAAATACTGTTGCCTTCTTGCGCCCCCATTTCAGTTCATCCTGAAAAGTAGATACTGCACTCTCAGTCAGTGCAATAGAACTGGTCAAGGCTGCACAGAGAACCAATACAAAAAACAGGATTCCAACCAAAGTTCCAAATCCCATGCTTGCGAATACCTTCGGAATCGTAATAAACATCAGTGCCGGTCCCGCCTGTAACGTATCCGGATTTCCACCGGAGAATGCAAACACAGCCGGAATGATCATCAGACCTGCCATCATTGCGATCGCTGTGTCAAAAATTTCTACATTTTGTGTAGACCCTTCAATAGATACATCCTTTTTCATATAAGAACCAAAAGTTACCAGAATACCCATTGCGATCGACAGAGAATAAAACATCTGTCCCATTGCCGCAACCACTGTCATCCAGGAGAAGTTTTTGATATTTGGTATCAGAAAATATTTCACACCTTCCAGTGCTCCTGGCCTCGTTACCGAATAAATGACAATGACCACAGACAAGAATACCAGTATCGGCATCATTAATTTGGAAACTCGTTCCACGCCATTCTGCACACCTGCATAAATGATCACCAGCGTAAGCAGTGTAAAAAACATGAAACAGGTTTCTGTAGAAAATCCATCCGCTATAAAAGCAGAAAAATATCCGTCTTCAGCAAGAGTCTGACTGCCTCCCTTTACATACTCCACCAAGTATTTAATTACCCAGCCACCGATCACGGAATAATACGGCACGATCAGAACCGGTATGATCGCATTGATCCAACCGCCCAAAGACAGCCACTTTGATTTACCAAAAGTTCCAAACGCACCTACCGGACTTTTCTTTGTCATACGTCCCAGAGCTGTCTCTGCCACGATCATAGAATATCCAAAAGTCAATGCCAGAATGATATAGATCAG
>OGQS01001376.1_pt1 | contig 13297 bp, 15 predicted proteins | sample 1553331 | NCBI WGS metagenome assembly OGQS01 (sample SAMEA2580012, study PRJEB22360) | human gut metagenome | biome: human gut; feature: human-associated habitat; material: faeces | place: Denmark | collected 2008/2010
TTCAGTTGCTTATTTATTTTTTATCATATACCAGAAGTCTATAGTGTGGACAATTTACAAGATTGAAAATCTGAGGTGGTATGTATGGAGAATGGTATTGGATAGGAATTAAGGTTTTCTCAAACAGATGACATTCTCTGTGTTTTTAATATCTTCGATTCCAAGTTGTCTTGCCTCTTTTAACATTCTTGAAATCTTAGAACGTGAGGTAAAAAAACGTTCCGCAATCTGATTCTGAGTCATTTCCGCATTATAATAGAGGTTTGCAACACTGGCAAGCATGTTGCGCTTTTCGTTATCACTAAGTGAATCATATTCCTTCATTGTTTTCCACCTCCCATTCTTTATCCAAAGCATTTTTATTATACCGCATTGGTTAATTTGCGTCCAGTATACAATATCTCTATTTTTCTACTTTATACAATGCAATTTCATCAATTTCTCTGTTTGCAGACAAAATATAATCTTCTCCATTGTTTGTGTAATGAAGTACGTTTGCTGGTCCTACATCACTGTCTAAAAGGTCAGCTGTAAATGTTAATTTTTCAGCATCTGTTTTCTTGAAAATGCTGATCTTTTCTCCGTGGAATGGTGAGATTGTTAACATTTCTAACTCACCATCGTTGTCGAAGTCTGCAAATGCCATATCACTGCTTGCTTCATCTAAGACCTGTTTGATCTCCCATGTTCCTTCTGCAGATTCTGGTGGTGTGCATTCAAAGACACCTTCATTTGCTGCAACATAAGATCTTAAAACACCATCAACTTCTGCTTTGCAGTATCCATGATTCTTTAATAAACCTTCTTTTAATACTTCAAACTGTAATGGATGTTCTTCATCAACACTACTTAAATCTTCTGGAAGAACGCATACCTGAATCTTTCCTGGACTTCTCCAGTCTTCTTTGTATTCATGTCCTGATTTTAAAGTACATGCGATCACATAGTTTACTCCATTTCTTGAAATAATATCAAAACGATGCACAAATGGAAGCTCCGCTAATGTTCTTACCTTCCATTTTCCGTCTTCCGGGTAAGCTAAGATGATCTTTGCTTCTTTGGAATCATTTGGAGAGTAGAATTTATGTGTTGCTAAAAAATGTCCGTCGGAACCAGGGACCTGAACCATTGACATGGTTCCTCCCGGTCCTTCCCAGATGACTTCTTCCTGATTTCCTTCAAGGTCATATAAACGGCACTGATTTACTTTTTCTGCTGCTACGAGCATATGTTTCTTTCCTTTGTAAGTTAAAGGCGCAACAGAATAGCATTTTTCTAAGTTTCCAATAACTTTCTTTGATACTTTCATTATGCCACCTTCTTCCTATAAGCAAGAACGGAATGGAATATTCTGTGGTGCTTCAAAGCAATCTTCAAATCCTCTTCTGTGATGATAGTAGATTTTATCTTTATCTGCAGGATATGTATATTTTCCTCCAACCTGCCAGAAGAATGGATGGAATTTATATTCATTACGATCTTTCTTGAAGTCGTATAATACTTTAATCTCATCACAGTCAGCCTGGAAGTTTGTCCATACATCCCAGTGAATAGGTACAACAACTTTGCACTGTAAGTTTTCTGCCATACGAAGAATATCTACAGATGTCCTCTTATCCTGCCACATCACAGCATCACATAATGCATTTCCATCCCGATCTACTGGTATCATTGATGTTCTCTGTGCCGTCAATGAAATCATCTCAACTTTGTGTCCATGTTCCTCACACCATACAGGGTGGTATTTTTTCTGAAACTGGCATAGAATATCTGCCTGCTCATTCATCAATACACCCCGCATGCTTGAAGTTCCCACATCAAAAACAAGGATTCCCATCAAAGACCTCCTTTTACTGCTTTTGTTATCTGTTAATCTTCTTAATGTACTAATCCGCCCATCTTAAACGACTCGATCAAAAGTTCTAATGTCTTTGGATCACACTGTCGGTATTTGAAATAATATAACAGCATCTCTGTATATTCCACCAACTTCTCCGCGTAAGCTTCCTTCACAAAATGCTTGCTGCCACACATCAAGCATTCATTGATCAACAGATATGCTGCAAATCGTTCATTTACAAAAATATCCCTTTCCTGATCAGAGTATTCCCGAAACTGGATTGGTTTTCTCTTAACGATCCATGAGATTGTATATGCAAACAATTTCTCTGTGCGGATACGCTCAATACTGTGAAATTCTTTTAAACGCATCACATCCATAAAATAATCAAGGATCACCTGCATTAAAATTCGTTCATTACAGTAAGCTACGTCAGAAAATCCAGCAATCTCAATAAATTCCATTGCTGTTTTCTGTAATTCCTCAAATCGTTCCCGGAACTTGTCCACTCCAACCTCATCAATCAGCTCTCTGTAATTCTCCATCTCAAATAAATTATGTTCTATCATTTGGGCTCCTTTATCATCTTTAACAGTTGTAGTTCATCCAGTTGCTGTTTATGATTTACGATCAGATTATTTACATCCGATTCTAAATGATATCTTGCCTTTGAAAAATACTCTGCCTGTGCCGCACCGGTAAATCCGGCTGATGAGTTTGGCAGTTTATCGATTTTGTGTTCTCCGGCAATGATTTCTTCCACCAATCGTTCGATCCGCTGTCTTTCCTCTGCGAATCCGTCATCATATCTCTCCATCTGGTTTTATCCCTTTCTTAAGATCATCCGGTTCATATAGCTCCCAGCATCAATTACACCATCTTTGGCTCTTGGAATCTGCTCTTGTTCTCTCTTATGTGGTTCTTTTGACATTCGCTCAAGATCATTGTAACTGTCCTGTGCAAAATATTTCTCCATATCGAACCAGCCTTCTTCTCCAAACTGAAAACATGTGGAAATAATCTCATCCACAGAATTTAACAATTCTGCCACTACGCTTGTATAGCGTTTAAGAAAATGATTATTCTCTCGATATGGGTATTTTACATAATGGTCAAACTCCGCATAAACTTCTTCTGCGATCGTACGAACCTGTACTTCAAAATAATATTCTTTATACTTAAAAATATAATGTTGGGAACGGTATCCCTTATCTGTATACTCTTTATGGATCGTATAATTAAAAATATCACGGTCCCCATAACGAATATAAGCTCTTGGCATCTCTGCCATACAGATATCATATCGGGGATCTTCGTCAACCTTTAATAAAAAATCATGCACTGTACGCCATTCTTCTTTGGATAAGATCAAAATCCTGACTCCCATCAGATCACGTACGATCCTTAAATAATTCTTTTCATTAATACTTTTATATTTTTGACGTTTCTCAACTCCAACTTTCCTTATAATCTTCTCAATGAGATGTTCAGGATTCTTACATCTGTTATGAATTGAATGTACATGAAAATCTATCTCTTTTGATATTTCTTCCTGTAAATGATCTGCCATCTTTTTCATCTCTGGCAGGCGGCTCTTATAGTCATCATAAATCTTCTCAAGCGTATCCCAGGAAAGTCCAGAATCCTCAAATGCTTCCTGTACTTTGTATGTGTTAAAAAATTTCTCCTGATCCAGCATGAGGAATCACCTCTTTTCATTATATATATTTATTTGTCTACAATCTTATATTTTTCAAGCAGTTTCACTCTCTCCATGCCAATCTGTGTACTGCTTTTCTCTCCCGTATTCTGTCCTGATTTCTTACGTTTTAGCAGATATTTTAAAATTCTTTGTATATATGCTACTGGTAACAAAAACGGATATTTTCTCGCATAATCATAGTTTGTCTTCATATATTCCTTATCAGGGAATAAGGATGCCGCAATACCGGAAGCGGCACTCGCCTTTTCATGTTCTGCCGCATTCAGTGTAATATTCGCACTATGTACGCGATTCATATCATTCTGTCCAAAAATACCACCATCCAGCATATCATCAAGCAATGCTGTACAGTCAATATCTATATCGGACGGCTTCGTAAGTCCCATCTCTTCCCATGAGATTCCAAGATAACAAACACCAATATCAAGCACGTTCATTGCAAATACTTCCATATGATATTCCCGCATCACACTTCTTATCTCTTCCCAGTCAAACTGATCATGATAATTCTTTGCAAAATAAATCATATCACACGCCTGTCTGATTCCAAATCCACTGTGAAGAAAATGTTTGAGGCTGTGGCATACCAGATACAGGAAATGTTCTCTGACATTGAGCGTAAGTACCTTGCTTCCCTGAATCTCTGTCTCTATGCATGTATCAAAAGCATCTGCAAACAACTCATTAAAATGTCCATACGCACCAGACTCCTGTGCAAACAGATTCATATGCAGCTCCAGATATAACCCATTGGACAGATTCTTATATGGAACTTCCTGATAGTCTTTGCCTTCAATCAATTCATCTCTCATAAATCCTTCATTTCTCAAGAACTCGTCCATCTTCTGAAACTGTTCTCTCGGTATAAACAGATCTTCATCATTCGACGTTCTTAAGTCAGGATTTGGATATAGATTCCTGCAGACAATTCCTTTCACTACCAATGGTGTCAGACCATTCTGACGCATCTTATCAGATAACATCAAAAATAAAATACTCTTTCGAACCTGATTACCTGCCTGATCGATCGTATCCATCTTCCAGAAATTCTGAAATTCCGGATCACTTTCCAAAAAAGACGGATTAGAAAAAATCTGCTGATAGATCAATGGTGAAAGCTGCTGTTTCTGACTGATATCATAAACCCGGATCCATACATCCGTATCAAGCCCGTCGAGGTTATCACATTCTGTCTGTGTTATTGCACTTTTTAATATGTCTAAAAATACATTTGTCGCATTCATAATCTGCCACACTTTCCTTTGATATGTTATTTCTTAAGATCGATCACTACGATCTCTGGTATATTATTGAATCTCGGGAGTTTCTCTTTGTCACTTCCTAATCCTCTTGTAACGATCATATTCTTAACTGTCCTAAAATGATGAATTCCATCAACATACTTTGGAAACCATCCCTGATCTGCACCATACAAACCTCCCATGCCAGGAAGGATCACCTGCCCTCCATGTGCATGTCCACTTACCACAAGATCAATCTTCCATGTGTCTGCTGCCTGTCCAAAGATAAAACTATCTGGTCTGTGTGACATCATGATCTTAAATGCCTTCGTGTCTTCAAAATCCATCAGAAAATCTCTTAATCCAGAATTCATATCTTTCTTAGACATCTTTCCTTGTCCATCGACTGCGAAAGCATATTCATACAAACCTCCGATACGGATCGTATGATTCTTCACTTTGATATCTTCATAGTTTTTCTCCAAAACTACTGCTCCAGCTTTCTTTAATTCTCCATATAAATCTGAAGTCTTACGATCAAGATATCCCATCTCATGATTGCCCAAAGCATAGTAAACCGGTGCAGTCTCCTTTAGTCTCTTCACAAGAGTGATTACTGTTTGAAGATTCTTACTCTCTTCATTGATCATATCTCCATCAAAAAGAATAAGATCCGGCTTGCATTCTTTGATCTTGCTGACCAGACGTTTATTATTCTCTCCAAATGTACCATAATGAAGATCTGATACCAGAACAACCTTTACGTTCTCCTTGATCTTGTCTGATTCTATATTGTAATTCTTAACTGTTAAACATTTGTATGAAATAACGACTTCTATCACTATAAATAAAATAAAAATCATTAATAGTATACCCGTTATCTTTAATATCTTTTTCATCTAAAGTCTTCACTGCTTTCAAAAATGTACTCTTTATATTATACCATCGGCGTATCTATGCTCACAAGTATATCAGTAAAATTCTTTTGTCTTTCTTATGATTTTGTGAATTCTTTATGATTAAGACCATTTATCAGTTGAAAAATCAAAATATCGTGCTAAAATAAATCCTTAGATTTAATATGAATGATTTATCAAAAGAAGGTATATAACATGGAACAATCAAAATATTACGTTACTCACTATTTTAACGCACAAAATGCCGGCGGATTTCTGATCGTATCACTGATCGGACTGATCATTGTCCTTGCGATCGTTTTAATTGCCGCCAAATTACAAAAACATTATAAGATCAATGCAAAAAATCCAACGCCCCAAGAACTAGCACAAATTAATGAAACCCACAAAACTAAAGTTCTAAGCCGGATTGAAAGTTTTTATGAGATGGTATTTTCCAGTACTTCGGTGCTTATCTTCCTTTCTCTATATTATGTACTTGATGAAAGGATTCCACAGGCAGCCTTATACTGGCATAAATATCAGGACATTTTACTGCTTGCATTTTTAGTATGCTCTGTATTCCTGACTTTCTGGTTTGACCGTATCTTTGTCCACCTGAAAGTTATATCATCCAAGCAGAAAGCATCTGTAAGATTAATCTCTGCATTTTATATCATTCTGATCCTGCTATATATTAAGTTTATTTATAATGATTCAAATTATGACTCTTTAATTTTTTATTTTGTTATGCTTGCGATCGGACGTTTTGTTTATTTTGATTCCACCATTGAGGATATTAAGGATTCTTTATCTGGTGTCATGCAGAATTTCCCTTTATTAGTTTTAATGGGAATTTATTCAGGATTTATCTGCTGGTATGGATTCTATACGGATTTCTTATTAACTTCAAATGGCGTGATCATCAGTACTTTGCTGGCTCATCTGTTTATGGATGCTTCTATTTTTGTGCTGAATAAGACACGAATCGTGAAATTGTTTGTTTAAATCGAAAATTTAGCAAGGCTGTCACATAATGATTGATATGCTCCCTTCCAGGTAGACAAGTGAAATAATAAAAACTTGTCACTTAGGAGGGAGCATATTTTATGTCTAAAAGAAAAGTTATAGTGGTTCAGTTGTCAAGACAAAAATCTAAGACTTTCATAATGAACTGATAGGTTGATAAGTTACTGTATCTGTAGAGACGTACATAGGATGAACTAGTTTTCTTTACAGATAAATTAAGCCACATATGACATTAGCATTGCAGGATAATAATATTCCGCTGGTGTGTGATAATCCAATGCAGAATGATATCTTTCAAAGTTATAGGTGTGAACATATCGTTTGATAGCTGCTCTGGCTTCTTTGATATTATTATATTGTGTCAGGTAAGCTTCTTCATACTTAAAACTTCGAAACCATCGTTCGATCATGATATTATCAGCCCAACGACTTTTTCCATCCATGCTCTGACGGATACCATTTTCTTTTACAAAATCGATATATTGCTGGCTGGTAAACTGACATCCCTGATCTGAGTTCAAGATCTGAGGTTTGGCTATCTTAAATGCTTTATTTAATGCATTGAGCACCATTCGGGTATCAAGAGTATCATCGACTTCCCATCCGACGATACAGCGGCTGTACCAGTCGATTACTGCAGTCAGATACAGAAATCCGTGTTTGATCGGGATATATGTAATGTCAATGGACCATGCCTGATTTGGTTTATCGATGACAGCATTGCGGAGTAGATAAGGGCAGACTTTTGCCTGTTGCATACGCTTAGACAGATTCATCTTAGGATAGATTGGATGAATGTCCATTTCATTCATGTATCGTCTGGCTTTTAATTGTGCAGACATCTGTCTTGTACCCCAGGTTGGATTATCCGTATGGAGATGATCAATGATCTCTTTACATGCCAGTTCATCATCAGATACTGGAGATCCTTTGTAATAAATACTTGTACGGTTGATATCAAGTAAGCTGGCGCCAACAGAAGCAGGAAGTTCTTTAGTCGTCAAAAGGTTTCGGACTAAATTTACTCTCGTAGTCGGGTCCGCAAATTTCTTCAGATTTTTTTTTGAGCCAGTCCACCTGCATGGTTAACTGACCAACCTTTTTTGCATACTCAGCTTTTTCCTTGCGTTCTTCGCCAAGCTTTTCCTTGAGGTTTTCCTCACGTTTGTCGTCAAACACAGCAGAAGCATTGTTCAAGAATTCTCTTTTCCAGTTACGGAGAAGATTTGGTTGAATATTGTTTTCTGTTGCTAAGGTATTGAGATCTTTTTCTCCTTTGAGTAGCTCGATCACAAGGTCTGATTTAAATTTTGCACTAAAATTTCTTCTTTTTCTGGACATGCCACTGAATCCTTTCTTATGTATTGATTTAAGTATATCAGATTCATTAAGATCTGTCCGAAAAAGTGTCTTAATTTATGAGACCATTATACAAAACAAAAATAGTATTATAGCTAATCAATGAATCAAAATAAAAACCTGTAATTTTAGTCATACCCCAATTTACCACCAATAACATTTTTGATATAACTCCATATATAGAAAAATAAAATATGCTACTATGTTCATCTTTATAATAATGTTTTAAATAAAATAGAAATTCTTAAGCATTCCTGTAAATTTCTGATTTTATCTATAAGCAAATATTTACATAGGCTTGAATTTATCTTCATTGGCTATTAAATATTTCTTTTTCTCTTCAAATGTCATTCCCCAAGTCATTAATTTGCATTCTTTATTCTTTTCTTTTAATTCTTCTACAGATCCTATTACTTTAGCTGGATTCCCTCCGATTACTTTTCCTTGCTCATAAAAACTTTTCGTAATTACAGATCCTGCTGCTATAATACAATGATCCGCTATCGTTACACTTGGAATTATTATTGTTCCCATACCAATAAATACATAATTACCAATATTTATTCTGCCATAAATATCGCTTACTCCTTCAAGATAAAAATTAGCTGATGCATCGTGAGTTGCAAACATAACATCATTTGCTATTGTCACATGATTTCCTAATGACACCAAATATGGTTCTGCTGTCTCTATTTTATCTGAAAAAATAAAACATTCTTCGCCTATATTCATGCCTATTTTTCTTAAATACTCCTGTTTTATTTGTTGCTCGGACATATGTTTTATCTTTGAGTAATAAAAATTCTTTATATCTCTTTTTATAAAATTCACTAACTCTGACATATATTTTCTTGCTCCTACTACTAATCATTTATTATTTATATCTTTATTTTAATATCTCTATTTATCTTTTTAATCCTCTTAATAACAAATTCTTATAATATTTAAATTCGTCTAATCTTCCAAAAATAATAATAAAGAAAATATTAATTAAAATAACAGCTGCAATTCCCTGTAAAATTAATCCAATCCATCCTGTAACACTAATAAGAGAACATATATATCTAACTAACACTGCTGTTATGCTATATATAACAATCGTTTTTATTAATGATATATAATAACTAATTATTGATTTTTTAAATATTTTCTGAAATACAACTCTTGGATCAACCATATATATAGTCGTCAAATATGCAACAATCGTTCCTATAAATACACCTTCTAATCCTATCTTTTTTACCAATACAATCGAAACTACTAAATTAACGATTGCTGTTGCCAAAGCTCTATATCTTGTTTCCCAAAATAATCCGCAAGAATCTTTATAAATATTGATCACATTATTTAATCCTGGCAATAAAAACATAATTGATATAATTAAGACAGTTTTTTGTGAAAAACAATAATCACTTCCTAACCATAATTTAATAAATGGATTAAAAAACTGATTCATACATACAACTACAATCCCATATATCCATATATTTAATAATTGTAAACGTTCAAAAATTGTATACTTATATTCTTTTGATTCTGTAGCATTTAAATTTCCAACACTTGCATATAAAGACTGAAAAATAATATTTATGTAACTACTTGCCATTTGTGTTAGCATTGAATAATTGGAATAAAATCCCACTATAGCTGTTCCTAAAAACGATGAAATGATAATATTATCCGTTGATGTATAAACCACACTACTAATTTTAAACAATGCTAATGAATATATATTTTTAAATATACTATCTTTTTCCTCTTTATCCAGTTCTTCTTTTCCCTTTTCATTAATAACCGGAAACATTTTTCCTGCTTTTATAGAAATCAAAAGATTTTTTAATATGCTTATCATAATAGGAATTATCAGATACATATAATAATTTTTAAAAATAATAAGCACTAAAAATTGCACTACTGATCGAATAATAGAAAACGTTGTTTCATATTTTGTTAATACATATCCTTTTTGATTTGCATATACAATTACACTACGATACGCAAAAAATAAATATGAAATAACTGAATCTGCTAAAAACAAAACATATATCAATTGATAATTAATATCCACATTTTGCTGAAAATTAACTAAATATTTTAAAAATGGAACTAAACTTAATCCTACAACTAATATTATAATTCCAATTTTCTGATATGCAGATTTATAAAGCTGCATCAAGGCTTTAATCTTTTTGTTATCATGTTCCGCAATTGGTTTATACAAACTAAATGTAATCGCACTTCCAATTCCCAATTCAGCCAATGATAGCAATGATAAAATATTTGTATATAATCCATTAAGTCCTAAATAGTTAACCCCTAATGTATAGATAAAAACAGATCTTGTAACAAATCCTAAAATTGTTGTTATAAAACTATTTGCAAATCCAAACAGAATATTAAGTTTGGAATTTTGAATTCTGGATTCCTCTGCCATTATTTATATCCCCATTTCTTCTAATATATCTCTCACTTTGTATACCTGATTTTTATATTCTGGCATAATTTCTTCTAAATGTGTTTTTATTTCATCCTTGTTATCTATAATCCATTGCATGCCCTTAGTTAATTGATCTTCTGTTCTCAATTCTTGTGTTGGAATTACATAATTTTCAGTAGTTCCAAATAAATCTTCTGCTATTCCTTTTGCTTTTACAGAATATCCAACAACCAATGTTGGAACACAAGATGAATACGCTGCTATTGTTGAGTGAGTTCTCGCTCCAATAAAAGCAACACATCTCGAAATTATTCCTTTTAACTGTTCACAATTATAATCATCTATCATAGTAATTCTAGGATTTTTCTCAAAATCAGTATACAGCTTGTTCAATAACTCCCTGTCATCGTTTCCATTAATAACTACATGTGGTATTAAAGCAATATAGTAATCTGTGTTTTCTATTAAATACTTAATCAATTTACAATAATTCCTGTAAACTAGTTCTTTTCTTTCTGCATTCTCTACTACAACAGGACTAACATTAATTCCTATAAATTCTTTTTCACTTTCCATTTCTATAGGAATTTTAGACATATCTTTATCTAAAATAAATGCTGTATCTGGAATATATTCTATTCTTGTCTTTACACCATGTTTCCTTAAATACTTTATTGTCAAATGTTCTCTTGCTGTTATAAGCATATACCTATTCAAATCATTAACTAACGTTTCATTTAATTCATCCTCATTAATTGAACATCCCCACAATACTGTTTTTGCATTTTTTGCATTTATTTCTTTATTTAACAATTGTAACCATCTACTATCTTTATAACAATAATTGTCTCCTCCAATTGAAAAATAAATTTCATTTCCTTTAATACTCTTTAAAAAATCTTTATATATTGCTTTATAATATATCATATCATCTTTTAACAATTTATATTTTAATTTATATATTAATCCATTTGCAGTATTCTGCCCATCAACAATTTGTATTTTTTCATGCAAATTATATTTTCTATCATCTGATGGATTCATCGAATATAAAGATATATTTCTTTCCTCGCCTAAAGCTTTTATTGTAGATCTTACAATAGCTTCGCATCCATGATTTGTACTTCCATAATGACTATATAAATTAATCTTATTATTCATATCATTCTCTCCCCTAAATTTCTTTCAATTTCTCTTCTATCTTTTTATTTTCTATTAATTTTATTCTTTCTTTTTGCAATTGTTTTTCTATACATTTACATTTCTCACTATCATGATATAGACTTATTATTTGTTCTACAAACTGATCTACTCCAAATTCTGTTATAATTCCATTGGATTCATTTACAATCTGTTCCATTGCCCCGGCTGTATTACTACTTATAATTGGTTTCAAAAAATATTTAGCTTCTGTTAATGTAAGTCCATATCCCTCTTGCCTTGATGTTTGTACATATAAGTTGCAATTTCTAAAATAAGGATATGGATTCAATTTTTTACCTAATAAAACAACATAATCTTCTATTTGTAATCGTTTTATTTCTTTTTTTAATTTATCCTCTAATTCCCCTTCGCCTATCACATACCATTTATACTCAATTCCTTTTTCTTTCAATTTCAATGCAATTGCTGGAATAATATCTTGTCCTTTTTCCTCACAAACTCTTCCAACTGTTAATATCTTATATTGTTTATCATCAAAACATTTTTCTATTTTTTCTTTTGATTTTTCTTCCATTAATCTAAAATCCATAATATTGTAAAATACTTCTGATTTATTTTTATACTTTGGAAGTTTTAAATCAAACTTTTCCTTAGCTAGTTTTGATACACAAAATATCTTATTATATTCTTTAAAGACATTTTCTGCATCTTGTATATCTACTGTAATTTGATCTACTTCATTGTGAATCCATGTCCACTTTTTATTTGCTTTTATATTATACGCCACATAATACAATGCCAATGAAACTGGTGCCGAATATGCAATAGCCAAATCATATGATTCTTCTACTTTAGGTAATATTTTACACATGCCTATGCATTGATCAACATACTCTCTATTTTGATAATTATGTATTAATCCTTTTGTAATTTCTATCGAACGCCCTATTTTGAAACTTTTTAATGCGCTTCCAATTCTCTCTTTGTTACCACACTCAATTTCTGGAATTACTTTTACATTCACATAAGATGGTATATCCTCAAAAAAATCTCCACCTAATTTTTCTACATATAATGTAACATCATATTTTTCTTTAGAAAAAGTATTTAACATATTTATTAATGCTTTTTCAATTCCCCCAGCCATCATATATTTTGTTACTATTGCTATTTTTTTCATTTTTTCTATCCTTTATAACAATTTTGTAATGATTTTTAATACTCCCCATTTCTTCATGATCATTAATTTTACTAATAATTTTTCATTACCAACTCCATCATGATTTTGGAGAATTTTTTTCATACTCTCTGCATATACATTGTTTATAACTTTATTCTGCTTTATTGTCTTGACCCTATTTTGTTTTATAATTTTTAATAACAAATTGTAATATTGCGGATAAATAATTTGCTCCGCGATTTCTGTTTTCATTATTTTACAATATTCTTTATATAATTTCTGATAAATTTCAAAATATGAAAATTCTGCTTTCGCCGTCAGATTATTTCCATTTTCATACTGAACATAATAATAATCTTTTTTAGATATACAACTAATGTTTGTTACAAATTGTGAATACTCTAGATTAAAAAAACTATCTTCACTTA
>OGQS01001386.1_pt1 | contig 13215 bp, 10 predicted proteins | sample 1553331 | NCBI WGS metagenome assembly OGQS01 (sample SAMEA2580012, study PRJEB22360) | human gut metagenome | biome: human gut; feature: human-associated habitat; material: faeces | place: Denmark | collected 2008/2010
TATAGCAGAACTGTAAAATATAAAAGAGGTTGTGCCAACGTTTTGACACAACCTCCCTCATTTTATAGTTCATATTAAAAACCCGGATTTTGGGAAAGAATATTGTTGCTCTTATCCCTTTCACCTTGCGGTATCGGAAACAGATAATCTCTGTCGTCTCTAAAATTGGCACCTTTCGATGTATTATATTTGGTTGCATAAGCACGCATAACGGTTCCGAAACGTTTTTGTCTCATCAGATCATCCCGTCTCCATCCTTCCATTGCCAATTCACAACGGCGTTCCTTCCAGATGATTTCTTTCAGACGCTCTTGGTCGGTTTCTGTTATGTCGGGCAGTGTATTAGTTGTTGTAGCAGGGATATACGCCTGTTGATCTCTTCTCGGATCTATCGGATTAGTTTTGCGGGCTCTTTCTCTTACATCATTCAGGTAAGGAAGTGCAAGCCCTGGTTTTCCATTTTCGTTTAATACTTCGGCATACATCAAGAGAACATCGGAATAACGGATCAAACGAATGTTGTAACTAATCATCCAGACGTCGAAACCTGTTTTTTCTACTGCTGGCACAGTCATCTTGTAATCATGATAACCGCTTGGAGATTCAGCATTGTCCTGCGCTTCAGTATCACCTTTATATCTATCACCAGTTTGTGTGAATACATAAGTAATACGCGGGTCATCTGCATCAAAGGCATCATAGAGGTCTTGGGTCGGTACATGAAATCCATATCCCTGATAACCGGAGATGCGTCTGCTTGTGAAAAAGTGAGGGACATTGGTACCTGTGGCTATGTTTTTGTCATATACTTTGTTGGCAATCTCAAATACTGATTCCGAACTGTTTTCATATTCAGTGCGCCAGTTCATGCCGTAATCACTCAACAATGTATAGTCTTTGTCTACTTCAATAATATCATGAAGTACCGTTTCGGCAGAGGCAAAATCACCTTTGAACATGTATGTTTTAGCAAGCATTGTTTTAGCAAAGCCACGTGTTGCACGATAAGCATCATCTTCAGAGTAATCTCCTTTTGCAGGAAGTGCGGAGGCATCGGTTAAATCATTCACAATACATTCATATACCTTCTCCAATGGGGAGCGGGGTATTTGCAGTATTTCAGCGGGTTGCATCGGCGTAGTGATTAGAGGCACTTCTCCGAATGTAGTGACCAGGCAATAATACCCGAATGCTCTCAATGCTTTTGCCTCGTTTGCATAACGTTTCAATAGTTCTTCGTTTCCTATTGCATCAGGAGCATAATAAATCACATCGTTACAGCGATTAATTAATCTGTACAGAATCTCCCAACGACGTCCTACTTCACCATTGGTTGTGTAGATCGTAAAGTCGGACAAGTCGCGTACTTCGGCACGGTCGCCGTCATTTCCTCCTCCTTTTAGAGCATCATCCGTACTGCAATCACCTACAAAATAATGATTTAATGCATATTCATTCCAAGTTGTACGTAATTGAAGATAAGCTCCAGTCAAGGCTTGTTCAATATCGCTTTCCTTCTGATAAAAATTATCGCTTGTGGTTTTACCATAACTTGGTTCGTCGAGAGAGCAGCTATACAACCCCACTCCGGCAAGAGCCCAGCATATTATAAATAATATTTTTCTCATAATGTAATGTCTTTTTAGCTAGATTTAAAATTGCAAATTAACTCCAAAAGTGAATGTACGTGAAGACGGATAACGTGTAGTATCCACTCCCATATCCAATGGGTTATTGATACCCAGTTCCGGATCAAGTCCGGAATAACCGGTTAAAGTAAATATATTCTGACCGCTCACATAGAATCTACAACTTGAAAACAGTTTGCTCTTCTGGCAAATGTGACTCGGCAATGTATAACCTATTTGCATATTCTGTAAACGCAGGTAAGAACCATTCTCCACATAGAAAGAAGAACCTCTCATATTATTGTTAGAGTCAGAGTTGGTTATGCGTGGATATACAGCATCCAAATCCCCGTCTTTTGTCCATGCTTTTGTGTAAGCATCCGCCAATGCATTCTGGCGTCCTGCTGAAGCAAGGCTTCCTTTAGCAACGTTCCAGATGTCATTTCCAATAGTTCCTTGGAATGCCATGCTTACATCAAAGTTCTTATAACTAAATCCTAAGTTGAAACCATAAATGAGGTCCGGATTAGGATCACCGATAAAAGTACGGTCATCATCATCGTTCAATTCGCCTGATTCTCCTAATTTGGCAAACTTGAAATCACCCGGTTGTGCATTAGGTTGAATCTTGGTACCATTCTTATCCACATAATTGTCTATCTCTTCCTGATTCTGGAATATTCCTATTTGTTTGTACCCCCAGAAACGTCCGATAGGACCTCCTACATACGTACGGCTAGTGTTTCCACTCAAATATTCCGATGTAAGTTTGGTTACCTCTGTCTTATAAGTAGACATGTTCAGCCCTACATTGTAATTAAAGTCTTTTCCTATCTGGTTACGGTAGTTGACTACTATTTCGAAACCGGTATTCTTCAAGTCTCCTGCATTGAAGAAGGGGCTGTTGGGGAAGGCGCCAAAAGAAGGGATAGGCATATTGAGCAACATGTCACTTGTTTTCTTGACATAAAAGTCCATGCTAACATCAAGGCTGTTTTTAAAGAAAGACATATCTAAACCGATATTGGTTTGCTGGCTGGTTTCCCATTTAATATCTGCATTTCCCACATAAGTCGGGACGTAACCTTGTGAGTATCCGTTTCCAAAGTACCACTGATTCTCATTATTGGTGCCAATCAACGTAAGAGGCGCGTCTCTATCAATTCGTTGGTTACCATTCTGTCCCCATCCTACACGCAGTTTTAAATTGGAAATTGTATTTTCAATGTTCAGGTTTTTGAAGAATTCTTCATTGCTCACTCTCCAACCTAATGAGACTGATGGGAAATAGCCCCAACGGTTACGTTTGGCAAATCTTGAAGAACCGTCGGCACGGAAATTGACTGTAGCAAGGTATCTATCATCATATACATAGTTGATACGTCCCAGGTATGATAACATAGAAGATGTTTCTTTACCTCCCGAGGTGTTATCTCCGGCTGTTTGTGCATCAAGTATCTGATAGATTTCATCGTTACCTAAAGCTTTTCTCTTAAATGCATTAATGCCTTCGCTGCTGTTCTTCTCATAAGTCATGGCAACCATTGCATCCAGTTTATGTCTGCCTATTGTCGTGTTGTAATTAAGGCGTTGTTCCACCTGATAATTAGAAGTAACAGCGCTATTATTATTCAATTGAGTTTCTTTATTATATTTACTTTCCTGATTCGCTAAGTTATCTTCCGAAAAAGTAGATGAATAGACAGGACGGAAGTCTTTGAAAGTATCATGGTATCTTTCGAAGCTATACTGTACCCGATAGCTCAATCCTTTATACAATTTGATTTGGGCAAACACATTACCAAATACATTGAATATGTCATTGTATCTATTAGGAAGTTCGAGCATGGCTACCGGATTAGGGTCGTAAGACCATTCGGTAGGCGCATATTTGTTATATTCGTAATTTTCAGAAGACGGATCTACCAACGGGCTGATAACAGGGGTAAAAGGATCAGCTTTTTGAATGAAATCGAATGAAGGAATTGCTCCTGCGTCACGTTTTCTTATCTTTGCCAGATTGACATTGGCGCCAACAGTGATAAATTTGTTGATATCATATTCAAGATTCGCTTTAAGTGAAAGTCTCTTGAATTCAGTAGTGATGATTGCACCCTGATCGTCTACATATCCTAAACTTAAAGAAGATCTCGAATTATCTGTCCCCTTGCGGATGCTTAGATTATAGTTCTGGTTGAAAGCTGTACGGGTTACTTCATTCCACCAGTTGGTATTATAACCTTTCTGATACTGATTGGTAAACTTATCCTTCATTGAGTTTTGAAAGCTTGCATCATTTTCATACGCTTTCATGATGAAGTTGTAGTATTGGTCGCTGTTCATCATGTTCAATGCTTTATAACTGTTTTTTACACCTACATAAGCATCCAATGTTACAGTCGTTTCACCTTTCACTCCTCCCTTGGTAGTAATGAGGATTACTCCATTAGAACCTCTCGAACCATAGATAGCGCAGGCTGAAGCATCTTTTAATACTTCCATACGTTCAATATCAGATGGATTCAGGCTGCTGATGTTATCCATGAACTGTCCATCAACCACGTACAATGGATTGTTGTCATTGACGGTCCCTAAACCTCTCACGCGGATCACTGCATCCGATCCCGGCTGGCCGGAACTGGCGGCAACAAATACGCCGGCTGCCTTACCTGTTAGTAGTTCGGATGCATTAGATACTGCATAGTTCTTAATATCCTTACTACTTATAGAAGCCAAAGCACCGGTAAGGTCACTCTTTCTTTGAGTACCGTAACCAATAACCACAACCTCATCCAATTCATTATCGGACACTAGATTTACATTGTACGTTCCGCTATTTGTTACGTTTACAATTTCAGTTTTAAAACCTACATACGAGAATGAAACTTTATTTGACGATACTTTTAATGTATATCTACCGTCAAAATCAGTGATAGTACCATTGGTCGTTCCCACTTCAAGAACAGAAACTCCAATTAAAGCCTCTCCGGTATTACTGTCGTATACCACACCCGAAATACTCTTGGTTTGCTGTGCAAAGACATTTGTGCAAACAGCAAGAATAAGAATGAATAATAATAAATGCTTACTCATAGTTTATACACTTAGATTTAATTATATGAAATGATATTTTGTTTATTCGCAATAATCTTACCATTTTTCAGTTCTAATTCTGTTCCGGCGGGAAGTTCCACAATTACTCTTGCGTCGTTGGCCGGGATCTCAACGGAGCCATTTGTCTTTATATTTTTTGCTATATATTCTTTGGCAACAATATCAAACAAATCGCATGGTTGGGTAGCTTGATAAGTAATGGTTTTGGTCTCTTTATGAGGGTTATAATAGAGATAGACCGGATAAGGTTTCTCTGTATAGAAGTCTGTGACATTGCAATCCAGTCGGAGAATACCCTCCACATTCGTTTGACAAACAATGGCCCCCAAAATACCAACAGGAGAAGAGCTGTAAACACTGAACATGCTTTCCGTCGGATTACCTTTTATCCATTTGGGACCATCGCCGATTGCAACCGGACTAACTCCTTTTAATGATGCTTTTCCATAGTCATCCGTTTTTCGTAAACCTTCATAAGAAACATTATCATAAGTAATGTCCTTCAATTCCGGAGCCCATTGATGTGTTTCATCTATTTCCCCCGGATAGAACAAACGACATGCACTTGCATTGTTCAACATCCACTTGCCGATAGCTTTTGCATATTGAGGCTGATATTTCACCATCGGAATGAAAGGCCAGGCAGGTTTGATACTGTTCATGAGGAATGCATATCCTCCGCCGTCTGTGATACTTCCTTGCAGACCACTTACATCATAATCACCCCATTTTCCTACAATAATTCCCCAACCGGTTCTTCCTGCAGGGCTTTTACATCCGTCAAATACCCAATCAAGAAGTTTGGCTACATCATAGTTGGCTCCCTCTACTGCATTCAAATAGGCTGCCGTATAAACTCCGAGTGGTAAAAGAGCCTCGTAAAAACGACTTTCTTTTTGGGCAAGCAGGGCTTCGATAGCACTCTTACTATGTTGCAGATAACGTGGATCGCCAAACTTATGATAAGCACACAACAATACATAAGCATGACCACCGGCAGCGTCTTGTTGCAATGGAATATTATTCACCATTCCTTTCATTTGTGCATAGTCAAAATAAGAATAGTCGTAATTTCCATTCAATACGGAATCTGCTTTAACAAACTGCTCCGCAATACTTTTTTGTATCTTCTCTGCCCCGTCTACATTGGGGAAAACATCGCATATCGCATAATATAAGGCATTGGGTAATACATCATACCACCAGTCACGACCATAGCCTCCTCCTAAAAGGGCTACTGACGGAGTCGTATTGTTCATGACTATATTCCAGCCGTTATCAGAATTGAAATAATTCTGCACCATTTTTACATAGTTATATCCGTCTTGATTCGTCTTGTCAATCCCTACAAGGCCGGCACCAAGAATAGCTGCCAATGAATTCAGACTTTCATGGAACTCTCCATTATTGGCATTCTTTCCCTGACGAATATCTTTAATGGCAGTATATAAGCCAAATGTAGTCTGGTCCATATTTCTGCGGGTGTCATCTAACCAGATTAATGGTCCGACTTCGCTTTTATTATTCCAGTCAAAGATAAACTGGTCATACTTTTGGGCTTTTTGCTTCCAGTCCAGCATTTTATAAGTTTCAGGCATATCAGGCATAGAGTCTACCCTATGGATGGAAACCTGTTTTACCTTTTCACCAAAGTTATTTCCGTTGCCCGAGCAAGATGCCAGGAAACAAACGGTCATAAGTACAAAAACACCTTTACTTGTCATTTTCATGTTCAATAGTATCAGTTTGATTAGTAATATTCTTAGCTAAAGGATATGCCGCTAATTGTAATCCGGCAACAATCACCAGCGCATATTTCAATGCAAAATCCTGCGATACACAATAAGCAAGGAAGATAAACAGTAGTAAACCGAAAGCTCTTCCAAGGAAAAGGCCGAACTCATGACTTAGGATATATGCATATTCGTTTCTATTCTCAATCTTTGCAACTGCATCAATTGTTCTCATCATAATGGGGAAGTAAGCCAGGTCGAACAAAGGCTGGAATATCACTTTGCAAAGGACGAAAAGGATCACTCCCGTAGCAGAGAAGAGAATACCGTTGAATAGTGTACCGGCAAAGAATACGATTAGTCCTCCTACAAATATTTTCAAACGGTCTTGCGGGCGGGCCATACGTCCTAATACATACACCAGGACAGCGGTCAATGCTCCGCTAACTCCCTGAATCAATCCTAACGCTCCTTCATCTCCTACCAGCTTCAATACTAATATAGCCGGTGCCGTTACTAAAAAACCTTGAACCATTCCTTTCAATGCGGCTAGCCACAGCATCTTTTTCCAAAGTATGTTGAAGCGGAAATAGAGGAAGTTCGTTTCTTTAGGGTTCTCGAATTTACCTTTCCACAGTGTCATGCAGGCGATAACGGTAATGACTACTGCTGCCATCGTAACTACACAGTAAGAGGTATTGATATTGAAGAGGAATCCGAAAACTTCTTTTCCATCTATCTGGCTGATAAATGCGCCTATAATTAAAGGAACACCGATGGAAGTAATAGAAAAGAAGAAAGACTCTAGTCCGAAGAAATAGTTACGGCTGTTGTCGTTGGTATTATAGAGAGCCAGCAGGTATCGGTTGGTCCAAAAGAAACCAGAAGCTGCTCCCATTAAAAAGCCGGCCAGACCAAGTTCGATGAAGCCAAGTGACTTGATGGTCATCATACCGAACATGGAAATGCCACTTACCAGGATTCCTACCGAATAAAGTGTCTTCACACTGTATTTCTTTAGCAGATAGCCGTTAACAAGAGAGGTAGTAATGATGCCTATATACATTGCCAGCTGATAAAAAGCAACCATCACGGGGTCACTCGTGTTTCTCATGATATAGGCTCCCACAAAGATTTCTACTATCGGTAGTACCAATGCATAAAGCATATTGGTAACCAACAGTGTTCTCATGTTAGGTTCCTGTTGCTTAAAGAACAGATATTCTTTTTTCAGTTTATTCATTACTTCTCTTGTGTCTGTTTTAATACGTTTAATATCTCTGAAATGGAAAGCTCTGCCTTACAAATCACTTCATCGCTTGCTCCATAATACATGGTTATCGTATCGCCGTCCACCAAATGCCCATTAGTGAAAACTACATTTCCGAAGAAACCTGTTTGCTCATAAGCGGCGATAGGTTCCATGATAGGTTCTTCGCTTCTTGCAATGACTTTCGACGGGTCATTTAAATCGAGTAATAAAGCCCCCAAGCAATAACGGTGATTAAAATCGGCTCCATGATAAATCTCCAGCCAGCCTTCTTCTGTCTTTATTGGAGCTGCCCCTGCCCCTACACGTGCGCAATCCCACATTCCGTCACGAGTGGTTGCCACACATTTGTGGTTTCCCCAATGCAAGCGGTCGGGCGATTCTGCCAACCATATATAATTGCCGCCAAGTTCGGGACTGCTCGGGCGATGAAGAGCGAAATACTTGTCGCCTATCTTCTGTTCGAATAATGCACAATCTTTATTATGCGGTGGGAATATCATTCCATGCCGTGTATAGTTTTTCCAATCATTGGTGTGAATCAGTCCAACCCCTACAGCTACCGACGATACTTCTGTGAAAGTAAGGTAAAAACCATCTTCGGTTGTTGCAACACGGCAATCCTCAATACCGAATGCTTCCAGCTCTCCTTTTCCGAAAATAGGTGGAAATTCCGGTTCATCTTTGAAGTGAATACCGTCGGTACTTGAAACCAATCGTAAGTAAGACATCGTGGTCAGATAATTCTTTCCTTTGTAACCGATAACGCGTGGGTCTGAAGCATCCAAATCGGGATCATTCTTTAGAAACGAAACCACTTCTATTTTTCCTTTTTCATTATATATAGGAAAACTGATAATTCCTTCTTTCTGTATAGGTCTTTCTGCGACGCGCAAAAGTAACCAAATTTTGCCTTGATATTTGAAAACTCCGGGATTTAACAAACATGTAATTTCCATTCCGTTGATTCCCGCTTTTAAATCTTTTGGAGCCAGTAGGGGGTTCTGCTCACATCTTTTAGCTATATCCATAATATTTCGATTAGTGATTATTTCTGTGAACAAAAGTATGAGATGAGAGACAGGAAAGCGTTTACTATATTCTCAAAGAAGTGTACACATGCTCAAGAACATGTTTTTAAGAGGATGATATTGGGGAATGATTTTAGAAGAGGCAGGGATATTCGTATTTATATGCTGTACTATTTAAAAGCTTGATTTATAGATGGATGTGCACTTCGTTGAAGTGTATTATATTCTCATAAGTGTATAGTATAGTTTCTTTGAGGAGTGCAAAAGAAACATATAAAGATAAAAAAATAAGAGGCCAAACTCAAAAATATAATTTGAGGAAGCCTCTTGTTTTTTCTTTTTAATAAAAATGATACTGTAAATCCTATTTCTTCACGTATGGATAATCTATCGTATATAATCTGTCAGAGTTTGTTTGATAGAGGTGAAGCCGTTAAAAAAAAATTGTTAGACAGCCTCTTTTCGTTATCGGTTTGGTATACTGTCTTTATAAATAGTAATTGTCCTTTTTCTTGTTGAATCATTCTTGATACTGGTTACATCTCCCCGGGTCGTGAAATACACATAGTTTCCCAGATCGAGAAAACGGTATACTTTCACTCCGTCGTGCTCGAACAGATAACTGACTTCATAAGTCTGGTTATTTTCTGATTTTCCGCTTTTCAGTGGAATACCTGCATAGCAGGAAGCTAGTCCCGTTATGCAGAAGAAAAGAATAAAGGTCCGAATCAATGTTTTCATAATCATTTCTTCACGTGTGGATAATCTATCGTATAATGTAATCCGCGGCTTTCCTTACGCTCCATTGCTTGGCGCATAATCAGATAACCCACATTCACCATATTACGCAATTCGCAGATTTCTCTGGACGCTACGCTACGTTTGAACAGGCTTTCAGTCTCTTCGTAGATAATATCGAGTCTGTCCCAGGCACGTTTCAGACGGAGGTCACTGCGGACGATGCCTACGTATGTACTCATAATTTGATTCACTTCCTTCATACTTTGCGTAATGAGCACCATTTCTTCCGGAGAGCGGGTTCCTTCGTCATTCCATTCGGGAATATCTTCATTATAAGAATACTGATCAACCGCTTGCAGACTGTGCTTGGCGGCAGCGTCGGCATATACCACTGCTTCTATCAATGAGTTGGAAGCCAGACGGTTTCCACCATGCAATCCGGTGCACGAACATTCTCCCACGGCATAAAGGCGTTCGATGGAAGATTGTCCGTCCAGGTCGACAAGAATACCTCCGCAGAGATAGTGGGCGGCCGGGGCTACCGGGATATAATCTTTAGTGATGTCGATGCCCAGGCTAAGACATTTCTCGTAGATATTGGGGAAGTGTTTCTTTGTTTCTTCGGGATCTTTGTGGGTGACGTCCAGATATACATGGTCGTCTCCACGGTTTTTCATCTCGTTGTCGATGGCGCGTGCCACGATGTCACGGGGAGCGAGCGAAAGACGGGGATCATATTTCTGCATGAACTCTTTTCCGTCCATGGTGCGCAGTACGCCTCCGTAACCACGCATTGCTTCCGTTATCAGGAAAGAAGGGCGGTCTCCCGGATGATACAGGGCGGTAGGGTGGAATTGTACAAACTCCATATCCTTCACCGTACCTTTGGCACGGTAAACCATGGCGATACCGTCTCCGGTAGCGACTAGCGGGTTAGTGGTTGTTTTATAAACGGCTCCTACTCCACCGGTAGCCATTAGCGTCACTTTAGCAAGATAGGTATCTACTTTTCCCGTTTTCGGATCGAGGATATAAGCACCATAACATTTGATGTCCGGTGTCTGGCGGGTTACAGTCACTCCCAGGTGATGCTGTGTCAGGATTTCAATGGCAAACTGGTTTTCGATGACCGTGATATTCGGATGGCGTTGTACGGCTTTAATCAGGCTGTCTTGAATTTCTGCTCCTGTATTGTCTTTATGGTGAAGAATACGGAACTCCGAGTGTCCGCCTTCGCGGTGCAAGTCAAATTCGCCTTTCTCGTTTTTGTCAAAATCCACTCCCCACTTAATCAGTTCTTCAATTTGTGCGGGAGCTTCGCGCACTACCTTTTCTACTGCGGCACGGTTACTGATCCAGTCGCCGGCAATCATTGTGTCTTCAATGTGCTTGTCGAAATTATCCACCAGAAGGTTGGTGACGGAGGCTACACCTCCCTGGGCGAAGTACGTATTGGCTTCTTCCAGCCCACTTTTACAGATAAGAGCAACTTTACCTTTGTGCGCCACTTTCAGCGCAAAACTCATACCGGCAATTCCGGAACCGATAACGAGGAAATCGAATTTTCTTACCATAATCTTGTTATTTCTCACCGCAAAGCTACAAAATAAGTTACTTCGTTGTACTTTTCGTTGTCACTAATTCATAAAATTGCTACCTTGCAGGCAAAAATCTGACAAAATGAATCGAATATTTCATGCGCGCATCGCCTGGTACCAATATTTCCTGTTGGTGGTGCTTACTGTGAATGCCGTCGGCGCATTGTGGTGTAAGTATATCTTGGTGGCAGTACTGTTTATGTTGATGCTGATTGTAGTGATCGAACAAATTATACACACTACTTATACATTGACAACAAATGGTGATCTGGAAGTCTCACGTGGTCGTTTTATTCGCAAGAAGATCATCCCGCTTTCCGAAATTACTGCAGTCAGGAAATACCATTCCATGAAATTCGGCCGTTTCTCGGTGACGGATTATATCCTGATAGAATACGGAAAAGGAAAGTTTGTTTCGGTGATGCCTGTCAAGGAACAGGAATTTGCAGAACTACTCGAAAAGAGAATGTTTGAAAAGAAGATAAAAGAGTAACTGATTATATACTATGAAATATCAAGTGATTATCATCGGTGGTGGTCCTGCGGGATATACGGCTGGCGGAGCCGGCGGGGAAAGGGGGTTGGGGGTGCGCTTCTCGCGAAGGCCGGGGGGGATAGCCGCCGGCCGAAGCTGCCGGTAAAGGTGGTTTGAGCGTATTGCTTATCGAAAAGAATAGTCTGGGTGGCGTCTGTCTGAACGAAGGCTGTATTCCTACGAAAACATTGTTGTATTCGGCAAAGACTTATGACAGTGCAAAACATGCATCAAAGTATGCAGTCAATATCCCGGAAGTCTCTTTCGATTTGCCTAAGATAATAGCGCGTAAAAGTAAGGTAGTGCGTAAACTGGTGCTGGGAGTGAAAGCGAAGCTGACTGCCAACAATGTTACAATTGTATCAGGAGAAGCGCAGATCATTGATAAAAATACGGTTCGCTGCGGGGAAGAGACTTACGAAGGAGAGAATCTGATATTATGTACGGGTTCGGAAACCTTTATTCCTCCTATTCCGGGAGTGGACGCGGTGAACTACTGGACGCACAGGGATGCTTTGGACAGTAAAGAATTGCCGGCTTCTTTGGCTATTGTTGGTGGCGGGGTAATCGGTATGGAGTTTGCGTCGTTCTTCAATAGTTTGGGAGTACAGGTGACGGTGGTTGAGATGATGGACGAAATCCTGGGTGGAATGGATAAGGAGCTTTCCGCTTTGCTCCGTGCGGAATATGCAAAACGAGGTATTAAATTCCTGCTTAGTACGAAAGTGGTCGGCTTGTCGCAAACGGAAGAAGGGGCTGTTGTTTCTTATGAGAACGCGGAGGGAAACGGCAGTGTCATTGCAGAGAAGCTGTTGATGAGTGTCGGCCGTCGCCCGGTGACGAAAGGTTTCGGGCTCGAAAACCTGAATTTGGAGCAGACGGAGCGTGGTGCTATCAGAGTTAATGAAAAGATGCAGACTTCTGTGCCGGACGTGTATGTTTGTGGTGACCTGACAGGATTCTCTTTGCTCGCCCATACGGCTGTTCGTGAAGCGGAAGTTGCCGTACATTCCATCTTGGGAAAGGAAGATGCCATGAGTTATCGGGCTATTCCGGGCGTAGTCTATACCAATCCGGAGATTGCTGGAGTGGGTGAAACGGAGGAGTCGGCCTCAACGAAAGGAATCAATTATCAGGTTATCAAACTTCCGATGGCTTACTCCGGCCGTTTTGTGGCGGAGAATGAGGGCGTCAACGGAGTCTGCAAAGTATTGTTGGATGAACAGCAACGGGTGATTGGAGCCCATGTGTTGGGCAATCCGGCTTCGGAGATTATCACTCTTGCGGGCACTGCCATTGAACTCGGATTGACGGCAGCGCAATGGAAAAAGATTGTTTTCCCGCATCCTACGGTAGGAGAGATTTTCCGGGAAGTGTTATAAACGGATTCTGATATCTGCGATCGTTCATTGATGCGGGTATCTTACTGATAAAATCAAATATATGATGAGAAAATATATAATCACTCCGGCCTTATTGGCAATAGTTTGTATGGTGATGTGTCATTGTACATTTGTTGATGTCATAAACTGTATTGTATGAAAAAAAGTCTTTTGTTGGTCACC
>OGQS01001388.1_pt1 | contig 13197 bp, 9 predicted proteins | sample 1553331 | NCBI WGS metagenome assembly OGQS01 (sample SAMEA2580012, study PRJEB22360) | human gut metagenome | biome: human gut; feature: human-associated habitat; material: faeces | place: Denmark | collected 2008/2010
GTTCTTCGGGGACGAGATCGACCGGATCAGCGAGATCAACGTGGTCACCGGTGCGGTCATCCGGCGGCTGGAGACCATCCCCATCTGGCCCGCCACCCACTATGTCACCCCCAAGGAGAAGATGGACGCCGCCGTCCAGGAGATCTACCGGGAGTTGGAGGAGCGGGTGGCCTTCTTCCAGGCCAACAACCAGCTTATTGAGGCCCAGCGCATCAAGCAGCGTACCATGTACGACGTAGAGATGATGCAGGAGCTGGGTTACTGCACCGGCATTGAGAACTACAGCCGGGTCATTGAGGGCCGCGCCCCCGGCTCGCCCCCCCACACCCTGCTGGACTACTTCCCCAAGGACTTCGTTCTTTTCATCGACGAGAGCCACGTCACCCTGCCCCAGGTGCGGGCCATGTATAACGGGGACCGGGCCCGAAAGACCACCCTGGTGGATTACGGCTTCCGCCTGCCGTCGGCTTATGACAACAGACCGCTTAAGTTTGACGAATTTTACGGAAAAATAAATCAGGTAATATTCACCTCGGCAACACCCGGCGAGCTAGAAAAGGAGAAGAGCGCCCAGATCGTTGAGCAGGTAATTCGACCAACAGGTCTGCTTGATCCCATTATTACGGTTAAGCCCACTGACGACCAGATGGACGATCTTGTTTCCGAAATAAATATAAGAACCGAACGCAAAGAGAGAGTGCTTGTTACAACCCTTACAAAGGCTATGGCGGAAGACCTTACGGAATATCTTGAAGGCTTCGGAATAAAGGTTCGCTATATGCACCACGACGTTGACACAATGGAGCGAATGGAGATAATCCGCGATTTGCGCCTTGGTGAGTTTGACGTTCTTGTGGGCATCAACCTGCTTAGAGAGGGTCTGGATATACCCGAAGTCAGCCTTGTTGCTATTCTTGACGCAGACAAAGAGGGCTTCCTGCGTTCAGAAACGAGCCTTGTTCAGACTATCGGCCGCGCCGCAAGAAACGCCAACGGCGAAGTTATAATGTATGCTGACAGCGTGACTCCGTCTATGGAGCGTGCAATTACGGAAACTGTTCGCAGGCGCGGAATTCAGGAGCAGTACAATAAAGAACACGGAATTATTCCGAAGACTATTAAGAAAGATGTCAGAGACGTTCTTGAGATTACTAAGAAGGATACAGCAACAGGCAAAAAGAAGGAACTTACAAAGAAAGAAAAAGAACTTTTGATAAAGGATTTGACGCGTCAGATGAAAGAGGCAGCAAAACTGCTTGAATTTGAGCACGCGGCTTATCTGAGAGACCAGATAGAAGAATTACTGGATGAGAAATAATGAAGGGAGAGCGGAATTATGATTAAAAATATCGTGGTAAAAGGCGCACGAGAGCATAATCTTAAAAATATCGATGTTGAAATTCCGAGAGACAAGCTTGTTGTCTTTACCGGGCTTTCAGGTTCGGGCAAGTCAAGCCTTGCGTTTGACACAATATACGCAGAGGGTCAGCGCCGATATGTGGAAAGTCTGTCTTCTTACGCGCGCCAGTTTCTCGGCCAGATGGAAAAGCCCGATGTTGATTATATCGAGGGACTTTCTCCTGCCATTTCAATCGACCAGAAAACAACTTCGCGAAATCCCCGTTCTACCGTAGGAACGGTTACGGAGATATACGATTATCTGCGTTTGCTTTGGGCGAGAATAGGCATTCCGCACTGCACCGTTTGCGGAAGAGAAATAACACAGCAGACGGTTGACCAGATTGTAGATAAAATAATGACCCTGCCCGAAAAAACGAAGATACAGATAATGGCGCCTATCGTAAGGGGCCATAAGGGCGAATATGTAAAGGAACTTGACAGCGCCAGAAAATCCGGCTTTGTGCGCGTGCGGATAGACGGCTCGGTTTACGACTTGTCAGAAGAGATAAAGCTTGATAAAAACAAGAAGCACAATATCGAGATAGTTGTTGATCGTCTTGTTATCAAGCCTGACATTGCCGGCAGACTTACAGACAGTGTTGAGACTGCAACGAGAATTGCCGAGGGCGTAGTGCTGGTTGACGTGGTGGGAGAAAGAGAGGAACTTTATTCTCTTAATTACGCCTGCCCGGAGCACGGAGCAGTTATTGCCGAAATGAGCCCCCGTATGTTCTCCTTTAACAATCCTTTCGGAGCCTGCAAGACCTGCAGCGGGCTCGGCTCATACAAGGAAATAGACCCTTCGCTGATAATTCCGAATAAAAAACTTTCTATAAATCAGGGCGCAATAAAAGCGACGGGATGGAACGTTGCGGACGGCGGTTCAATCGCAAGAATGTATTTTGAAGCTATTGCGGATGCTTACGGCTTCTCTCTTGATATTCCTGTTGAGATGATACCCAAAAAAGGTCTTGACGCGATACTTTACGGCACAGGCACAAAGAAACTGAAAATGAAGCGCGTTACGTCTTACGGTTCTTCAACTTACAACAGCACCTTTGAGGGCGTTGTAAGCAATCTTCAGCGCCGCTACAAAGAGACTACTTCCGACTGGGCGCGAAGTGATATTGAGGCGGTAATGACCCAGTGCGTGTGCCCTGACTGCGGCGGAGCCAGACTTTCAAAAGAATGTCTTTCCGTTACTGTAGGCGGCAAAAATATTTATGAATTCTGTTCAATGCCAATTCATCAGGAACTCCAGTTTATAAATGAACTTGAACTTTCCGAAAAAGAGCACAAAATAGGTGATCTCATTGTTCGTGAGATAAGAGAAAGACTTAATTTCCTTGACAGCGTCGGTCTCGATTATCTTACTCTTGCAAGAGAAGCGTCTACGCTTTCAGGCGGTGAGAACCAGCGTATCAGGCTTGCAACCCAAATCGGTTCAAGTCTTATGGGCGTGCTTTATATTTTGGACGAGCCGTCAATCGGTCTTCATCAGCGCGATAACGACAAATTGCTGGGAACTCTGCGCCACCTGCGAGATCTCGGCAATACACTTATCGTCGTAGAACATGATGAAGATACGATGCGCGCCGCTGATTATATCGTTGATATCGGTCCCGGTGCAGGCATCCACGGCGGCGAACTTGTTGCTGCCGGCACGGTGGACGATATTATGGCGTGTGAAAATTCAATAACAGGCCAGTATCTTTCCGGCAAGCGCAAAATTCCTGTGCCTGATAAGCGCAGAAGCGGAAACGGTAAAAAGCTGACTGTTCACGGCGCTTCCCAGAACAATCTTCAGAATATTGACGTGGAAATACCGCTGGGCGAGTTCGTGGCGGTTACGGGAGTTTCAGGTTCGGGAAAATCAAGCCTTGTAAATGAAATACTCTATAAGCACCTTGCAAACGAGCTTAACGGAGCAAAAAAGAGAGCGGGCAAATTTGAAAAAATGACAGGAGTGGACAACCTTGACAAGGTTATCAATATCGACCAGTCTCCAATCGGAAGAACTCCGCGTTCAAACCCCGCCACGTATACAGGCGTTTTTAACGATATAAGAGATCTTTTTGCTTCAACTCAGGACGCCAAGGTTCGCGGCTATAAGGCCAACCGCTTTTCATTTAATGTAAAGGGCGGCAGATGCGAGGCTTGCCAGGGCGACGGTATCGTTAAGATAGAGATGCATTTCCTTGCGGATGTGTATGTGCCCTGCGACGTTTGCTCTGGTCAGCGTTACAACAGGGAAACGCTGGAGGTAAAGTTTAAGGGCAAAAATATTTTTGAAGTTCTTGAAATGACTGTTGACGAAGGCGTTGAATTCTTTGCTCAGCAGCCTAAAATTCTTCATAAGCTTAAAACGCTTTCAGACGTCGGACTGGGCTATGTGAAAATCGGACAGCCGGCAACGACGCTTTCAGGGGGCGAGGCACAGCGAGTAAAACTGGCAACCGAGCTTATGCGCCGTTCAACAGGAAAGACGATTTATATACTCGACGAGCCAACAACAGGCCTTCACACTGCAGATGTTCACCGCCTGGTCAACGTGCTGGAAAAACTTGTTGACGGCGGAAATACGGTAGTCGTTATCGAGCATAACCTTGACGTAATAAAGACAGCGGATTATATTATCGACCTGGGCCCCGAGGGAGGAAACGGCGGAGGACGCCTTGTTGCCTGCGGCACACCGGAAGAGATAGCCGCCTGCGAAAAGTCTTACACCGGCGCATATCTCAAAAATATGCTTACCCGATGATATACTGTATTAAATCATCCAAATGATTTTCTTAACTGCTTTCGTGCATATTATGTATGGAAGCAGTTATTTTTTTTGTGTATTATTGAACAAATATTAAGCTGGGTGTTGAAAAAGTGAAGCGGTTCTGCTATAGTGATATGGAAAAGACGAGAAAAGAAAATAAGATTGAAATTGTGATGAAGAAATGGAAAAAACAAAAATCAAGTCGAAAAAGAGAAGCAAAAGTATGATTTTTAAGATAGTTTTGATTGCCGTCGGGGTTCTGCTGTTTTTGTGGTATCTGGCGCCCCTGGCGATTAACGGCATTTTCAATATAGGCAATGCACTGGGATTTGTTCTGTCGCTTGCTCTTGTTCTCTGCGGAGTTTTTCTTGATAAAATTATTGTTCTCCTGGGGAAGGGGCAGGGAGTGCCGGGCGTAATTTTTAAATCGTTTTTTGCTCTTGCCTGCGTTGTTATCATTATTGTTACCGCGGCCTTTTTCTCAATGATAGCCGCAATGCACAATTCCCCCGGAAAGGACGAAACAGTGGTCGTTCTCGGTTGTTCCGTAATAGGCGAGAAGCCAAGCAGAATGCTGCGCCAGCGAATTGAAGCGGCGGCGGAATACCTTAAGGAAAATGAAAACTCTTCGGCGGTGCTGTGCGGCGGCCAGGGCTCAGACGAAATAATGACGGAAGCCGAGTGTATGCGCCGCGAGCTTGTTAAGAGAGGTATTGATGAAAGCAGACTTTATCTTGAAGGCAAGTCTACTGATACGCAGGAGAATATTTCCTTCTGCGCAGATATAATTAAAGAAAACGGACTTAATACGGACGTGACGGTAGTAACGTCTGATTTCCACGAAAAACGAGGTGCGATGCTCTGCCAAAAGTATGGGCTCAACCCCTCTGCCACTCCTGCAAAGACCGATTTTTATTTGGCGGCAACTTATTGGCTGCGCGATCTGCTGGGAGTAGTCCGCGAGTTTATATTCTGACAATTTTCCTGCAAGGAGTGTATGTTTTTGAAAGGTATTTCCATCTGTGATATTCAGCCTGACGGTTATCGCGGCGTTTGCCGCGGAAATCAGTTGGCGGATTATATGGAAGACAAGAATATCGGTGAGAAGATTACCGCTTTTCTTAACGCTTATGTTGATGATGAAACCCAGGAGATTTACTGTACCATTGCCGCGGCTTGCGAGGCAAAACAGGCGGCGGCTCTGCTGACCGAACAGGGTGCAGACAGCGAAGTAATTACTTATAACGATGAGCACGAAAGCGCAGGCCTTTTAGGCGCAGATTTTCTCGGCTATGACGTCTGCTCGTCTAATTTCGGAACATCGCCTATTGCAGACGGGCTTATTAAACTTGGGTTCAATGAATACGACGAAAGTATCTGCCCTGAGTTTTTCGAAAATATCGGCGGCGATATTGTAAAAGGCTACGCCGAAAATCTCAACGAAAATCTTCTCTTTTCAGACCGTGAAGTTGCCGAGGAAGTTTGTGAGTACATGAACTACCTTGCCCAGAAGCATGACGGGCTTTTTTACGGCGACGAGGACTTCTCTGTTTTTGCAGTATTTTCCTGTTGATTTTCCTTAATTAGGTATCATATTTTTTCTTACCTCTGTCCATACTATGGGCAGAGGTTTTTGTTTTGTTGTACATAAAAAATTGAAGGATGATTTGTGTGCAATACGGCAAAGTTGAAATATGTGGCATCAATACAAGCGAACTTAAAGTTCTTAAAGAACCTGAAAAAATCGAACTGCTGAAAAAGGCAAGAGCCGGAGATATGAAGGCAAGAGACGCTCTTATTAAAGGCAACCTGCGTTTGGTGCTGTCCGTTATTCAGCGGTTTGCAAACAGGGGAGAAAGTATGGACGATCTCTTTCAGGTGGGGGTAATAGGTCTTATTAAGGCGATAGATAATTTCAATCTTGATCTTGACGTGCGTTTTTCAACTTATGCCGTGCCGATGTGTATCGGCGAGATTCGCCGCTATTTAAGAGACGATAACCCTGTAAGGGTCAGCCGTTCAATGCGTGATACGGCATATAAGGCGATGCAGGTAAAAGAACAGCTCATGAATAAAAATCAGCGAGAGCCCACCGTTGAGGAAATTGCCAAAATTCTGGACATGAAAAAGTCCGACGTGGTGCTTGCGCTTGAGGCAATCGTTGATCCTGTTTCATTGTACGAGCCAGTTTATTCAGACGGCGGCGACACAATTTATGTTATGGATCAGGTGGGCGACTGCAGTTCGGACAGCGACTGGATAGATGAAATTATGATAAAGGATGAAATTAAAGGTCTGGACGACCGTGAGAGGAATATACTTTATAAGAGGTTCATGGAAGGAAAAACGCAGATGGAGGTTGCAAAAGAAATCGGTATTTCCCAGGCGCAGGTATCCAGACTGGAAAAAAGCGCAATGCGTCGAATTAAGGAGCACCGCTGATTGTAGGCTTGTTTTTTATGACCTCCAAATGTTTTTTTGGTGAATAATTTGTAAAAATGAGTTAAAACCATTGACTGATGTTAAAAGATATTGTACAATATGCACAAATGATTATTGAAACAAGAGGTATCTAAATATGAAAACATATAGTGCAGACAAAATCAGAAACGTTGCTCTCGCAGGTCACGCCTCAAAGGGCAAGACAACATTGCTTGAGGCAATGCTCCACATCGCCGGTGCAACGGAACGCGCAGGCAAAGTTGCTGACGGCAATACGGTTTCTGATTTTGACGCAGAGGAAAAGAAAAGGCATATCAGTATTTCCAGCGCCGTAGCGTCTGTGGAATATAGAGATACAAAGCTTAATTTTATCGATACCCCGGGTCTTTTTGATTTTGAGCAGGGCTCCCACGAAGGACTGAGAGCCGCTGAAACTGCCGTAATCGTTGTTTCTGCAAGAAGCGGTCTTGCCGTAGGCGCGGAAAAGGCGTTTAAGAATGCCGGCTCCCGCCGCATGGCGCGTATTCTTGTTACTACAAAGATGGACGACGAACGCGCCGATTTTTACAAAGCGTTTAACGGTATTGTTGCAAAGTTCGGCACCCAGGCGTGCCCCATCGTTGTTCCCGTTATTTCCGGCGGAAAAGTTGCGGGTTATTACAACATGATTGACGGCAATACATATTCTTACGAAAACGGCAAAAAAACTCAGTGCAGTGCGTCCCACGACGACGAGGCCAGATTTGAGGCTATTAAAGCGGTATTCGCCGAGGCAGTTGCTTCAACCGACGAAGAGCTGATGGAAAAGTATTTTGAAGGTGAAGAACTTACCGCTGAAGAAAAGATAAAGGGACTGAAACTCGGAATTGCCGACGGTTCCATCATTCCCGTTTTTGCTCTCAGCGGTCTTGCGGAAACTGCCTGTGATATGCTTCTTGATTTTATTGCGGATGTTTGTCCCGCTCCGAAAGAAGAATATGCGGCAGACGCGGCAGGCGAACCTGTTGAACTTGCGGTTGACCCCAACGGTCCTCTTGCGGCAGTTTGCTTCAAGACGGTTGCCGATCCGTTTATCGGAAAACTTTCTTTCTTCAAAGTAGTTAGAGGAAAGATTACGCCGTCCACTACAGCGTATAATCCGCGTACAGGCAAAGATGAGCGCATGGGCAAACTTGTAAGCATGTTTGGCTCCAAGCAGAACGACGTCAGCGAAATCCCTGCAGGTGATATCGGCGCCGTTACTAAACTCAGCGGTTTTGCAACCGGCGACACTATGTGCGATGCTTCAAATGTTGTAACTCTTGACGGAGTTAATATTCCTAACGCTACTTATTCAATGGCAATTGAAGTTGCCAAGAAGGGCGAGGAAGAAAAAGTCGCTTCCGGTCTCGGAAGACTTTGCGAAGAAGATCCTTCACTTCACTTTGAGGTTAACAATGAGACGCACCAGCAGATTTTAAGCGGTCTCGGCGAACAGCATCTCGACGTTGCAATGTCTCGCCTTAAATCAAAGTTCGGCGTTGAAGCTTCTCTTTCTCAGCCAAAAGTTGCTTACAGAGAAACTATTACAATGAAAGTAACTGCCCAGGGTAGACATAAAAAACAGTCAGGCGGTCACGGCCAGTTCGGTGATGTATTTATCGAGTTTGAGCCTTATGATACAGAAGACCTCGTGTTCGACGAAAGAGTAGTCGGCGGCGCCGTTCCGAAGAACTTCTTCCCGGCGGTTGAAAAGGGTCTCAGAGAAAGTATGCAGAAGGGCGTACTTGCGGGTTATCCGATGGTTGGAGTTAAGGCGACTTTGTTTGACGGCTCATACCATCCTGTTGACTCAAGCGAAATGAGCTTTAAAATGGCTGCAAACCTGGCTTATAAGGAAGGTATTCCGAAGGCTATGCCCGTATTGCTGGAGCCGATTATGACGCTTAACGCTGTTGTAAACGACGAGGCGATGGGCGACATTATCGGCGATATCAATAAGAGAAGAGGCCGAGTGCTTGGAATGACGCCTACCGGCGACGGCAATCAGGAGATTATTGCCGAAGTGCCGCAGTCTGAAATGGCTACATTCTCGACTTCAATGCGCCAGATTACCCAGGGCAGAGGTTCATTCACAATGGAATTTGCAAGATATGACCGTTGCCCCGAGCATATCGCTCAGAAGATAAAAGCCGAAGCAAGCAATTTATAAGTAACTACAACGGCTCTCCGTTAATGCGGAGAGCCGATTTTTTATGTTTTTTTGAATAAAAACAAGACTGCCTCCGATTATAATATTGAATGATTTTACCTTTCTTTTTCGGAGGCAAAAAAATGAAAATAATCTGTAATAAAGAATTGCTGAAAAAGGGCGCGGCGTATTCGCTTTGCGGCTTCGGCCAAAATGTTATCAGCGGTCTTGTTACAGGTTATATTATGGTGTTTTTCACCGACGCTCTCGGTATTTCTGCGTTTACGGCAGGTATTGTTATGTTCGGCGCAAGGATTATTGATATATTTTCAGACCCGCTTCTGGGCAAGATGATAGATAAAACAGCTTTAAAATACGGTTCACTGCGCGGTTATCTGCTTTTTGTTCCTTGGCTGTCAGGTCTGATTACTGTTGCCTGTTTTTATTCTCCCGATATTTCTGTAAAAGGCAGAACTGTTTATGCCGCCGCTGCATTTGTTCTCTGGGGCATTATTTATACTCTTGTTGACGTTCCGTACTGGGGAATACCGAATTCTCTTACTTCTAATTCGCAAGAGAGAGACGGCCTCTTGACTGCGGGTAGAATGTTTTCAGTTGCAGGAAGCGGATTGCTGACGATAGCGGTGCCGCTGATAACCGGGGCAGTAACAAGGTCTGTTCAGAGTGCAATGCCTCAAGAAGCACTTTCAACAGAAGTTTACAGCTCATCCCTCCAAAGCGCGCTGAGGAGCGCGTTTTTTAATATTGCCGTTGTTTGCTCTGCCGTTGGAGCACCTCTTGCTTCTTTGGGCGCGTTCTTCCTGTGTAAAAACAGTTTTAGTAAAACCGACAGTCAAAGACATGCAAGCATGTCATTGTTTCGTAACAAGAGATTACTTGTTCTGGCTTTATCTTTTGTGCTGGGTTCACTGCAGGGTGTTTACGGATTTATGTATCCCTATCTTTCAAAATATACCCTTGCGGAATATACAGGTTCTACTGATTCCTGGGCTTCTGTTATGAGCGTCCTGACAGTGCCGCTGGGAATTTTAGGTTCAGTTTTGCTTCCGTATCTTTGCAAAAAAATCAGCAGAAATAGGTTGTATTTATTCTGCCAGTGTTTTAGCGGGGCAGTCTTGATTTTAATGTTTTTTATCGGCTGCGGTTCTATGACGGCAGTTGCCGCCCAGGGCGTAGGACTTTTTATACTGGGTTTTCCGTCAGGAGTGCGCAATGTGCTGACATATTCAATGATAGGGGAAGCCGTGCAGTCTTTTCACAGCGAAACAGGGATAAGAAGCGAAGGCGTTTCTTTCGCAGTCCAGACGTTTGTTGCGAAATTTTCAATGGCACTTTGCCAGCTTGCCGTGGGGCTCTGCCTTGGATTTTCGTCGTATTCTCCAAATGCTTATTTTCCTGCTTCCGAAGTCAAGAGTTCGCTTTTCTTTTTGGCTTCTCTCGGCGCAGGTGTCAGCAGTTTGCTTTCTGCTGTTCCCGTATTTTTTTATAATTTAAGAAGGAATAATAATCAGACAGACGTCACGGCAGATTAATTCTTATTAAATTATTGACAATTGCCTCCTTATAAGGATATTATGGTAATATAAACAAACAAGAGGTGATATTATGAAATCGTTTTTACAGCAGTGGCGTAATTTTTCTGTTGCTACTATTGCCGCTTCGGCTTTGCTTGGACTTATTCTCCTTGTTTTCCCGGAAGCGAGTATAAAGTATATCAGCATAGCTTTCGGCGCAGTTCTTATTCTTATCGGCGTTTGGGGCGTTATCCAGTACTTTGCCAAGAAATCAGGAACCCTTGTAATGATAATGGGCGTTATTGTGCTTGTCTGCGGAATTATTGTCTGCGTTAAGTACAGAACGATTATTTCCATTGTAGAACTGCTTTTCGGAATATTTCTTTTGTGCAGCGGTATTGTCAATTTCATTTCTTCGCTTCAGTCATCGGTGCGCAAGACTTCGTCCTGGTGGGTAACTCTTATCCTTTCCGTTGTTTCAATGGCGTTCGGTATAATATCTGTAATCAGACCATTTGCCGTTTCAACAACGCTTGTTCGTTTTATTGGAGCAGGCTTACTTGTTTACGCTGTTCTTGACCTTATTTCATATATTAGATTTAAGAAGATAAGCCGAGCCGTAGAGGATGCTGTAAACAGAAATAGTGAAATAATAGACGAAAATGCTCGAATTGTTGATGATAAAGAAAACTGAAGAAATGCAAACATTTTATGTGCCCCTTTTTGCTTGACAAATTTGTAATTTTCAACTATATTACATATGTAGAGAAGAGAGTGAAGCGGAAAGGACTTCATTATGAGCAAAGATTATTCAAAAATGGGCAAAAAGTTCGTAAAAGTCGGAGCAGCTGTTTCCAGCAAGCATGAAAAACTTGCTAAGGCTACCGCGGCGGAGTTCGGTCTTACAGTTTGTGAAATGGACATTCTCATGTGCCTTTTCATGGGTCATAAGCCCCATACAGTAAGATACGTCAGCCACCAGACTCATTACTCTAAAGGCATGATCAGCCGCTGTGTTGAATCTCTCAACCAGGGTGGTTATGTTACTGTCGAAAGAGATACAATCGACCGCCGTGCCGTTCGTATTTCTCTTACAGACAAAGCCCAGCCGGCTATCAAATCGTTTAACGAAAAGGCCAACGTTTTTGTAAACACTATTTACGAAGGTCTCAGCGACCATGACGTTGCGGAGCTTGACCGTATGCTTACAGTGATTTACAACAACACCGAAAAACTTCAGTAATAAAAGAGCCGCAGTAATGCGGCTTTTTTATTTGTCCGTGCGGCTTATTTGGCTGTTCCGTATTCTGATTGCGGGGCAGTTTTCTTTATTTTATTGTTGCAATATCTAAGATTGAAGTCTATAATTATTTTATAAGGAGGGTGCTTATGGGCCAGACGCTTACAAAAAGGAAAAAAGCAGGATACGCTTTCGGTATTTTCACCGAGTCTCTGCTTTACAATATGTTTTACACCTACTATCTGACTTTTTTGAACGAGATAGTTGGGATTCAGCCGAAATATTCATCGATGATAATTTTCATCTCCATTGCGTGGGATGCTGTTACAGACCCGATGATAGGCAGTTATTCAGACCGCCCGGGCGTGGATAAACGAAAACTGATGAACAAAGCAATCGTTCCGATGGCGGCTTTCTTTATTCTGGCCTGGACTTCGTTGGGCCGTGATATGTTTGAAGCCCAGTGGGCAAAGATTCTCTTCTATGTAGTTGTTACTATGTGTATCTGGATCTTTTATACCATGTATACAATTCCGTATTATGCGGTAGTTGCCGAACTTACTGAGGATTACGACGAGCGCACCCAGATCCGCTCAAACGCTTCTCTTGTAAACGCCGGCGCAATAGGTCTCGGAAATATTCTTCCGGCTCTTGTTCCTACAGTTATGATATACGTGGGCAAAGACAATGCTTACGCTATTATTGCGGCGCTTATCAGCGTAATGGCAATTATCTGCGGATTTGTCTGCACCAAGTCGCTGAAGGGCGTTTACCACCCGAAACCGATGCCGGAAAACGGTGTTGTTGAAGGCGGCACGAAAGAGACCTTCAGGGCTTTCGGCCAGATTTTGAAGATGAAACCTGCGGCTATCTTCCTTGTTTTTGTTTTCTTCTTCCTTGCCGGATCGTCAATGATACAGTCAAATCTTACATATATGGTTGTTGACTGCATTGGTATGAATTACGACGACGGAATAGCGATAGTAATTCTTTCGCTTGTTGTTTCAATGGCGGTTGTTGTGCCGATTGTTGAAAAGACCGCAGAAAAGACGGACAGACGAACTGCCTGCATCATTTTCTTTGCAATTGCTATTGTCGGTGAGGTAATATGCAAGATTGTAGGCCTTGACGTTACAGTCGGAAATTTAAGAATTATGACTGTAATTTGCCCTGTGCTTCTGGGTATAGGCGGCGGAACATTCTGGACACTGTTTTATTCAATGGGTTACGATTTGGTCGAACTTGACGAGTTTAAAACAGGCAAAAGACGCGAGTCAATTATTACGGCTCTGCCCCAGCTTGTTCAGAAATTCGGTTCTGCTTTCGGTATCCTGATGGCAGGCCAGCTTCTTTCCGCATACGGCTATGATTCTTCGGCTGACGTTACTACAAGCGAAAAAACAGTAGTTCAGCTTGTTACTGACCCGAAGATTATCGACGGAATGGAGAATATTTCAACAATTATTCCCGCGGCGCTTATTGGTGTATCGCTTATCGCTCTTATTGTTTATCCGATGACGCGTAAGCGCGTTAACGCTCTTATGGAACAGCTTGGAAAAAAGAGAGCGGGCAAATCTTATACAACTGAAGGATTTGAAAAATTGCTGTAAGCAGAATATTGAATATAAAAAATTAACGGCTC
>OGQS01001393.1_pt1 | contig 13149 bp, 8 predicted proteins | sample 1553331 | NCBI WGS metagenome assembly OGQS01 (sample SAMEA2580012, study PRJEB22360) | human gut metagenome | biome: human gut; feature: human-associated habitat; material: faeces | place: Denmark | collected 2008/2010
CGGCACAGATACCGTTCATACGCTGTTCGACATTGCCGCCTTCAAAATAGATGATTTTGGCATCCTCGCCGCCGAGCTCGATGGCAACGTCGGTCTGCGGAGCCAGTGCTTTTAACGATGTGGAAACTGCGATAACCTCCTGCGTGAACGGAATGCCAAGATGGTTGGCAAGCGCGAGTCCGCCGGAACCGGTGATGACGGGCTGCAGGGTCAGTTCGCCCAGTTTTTCGTGGGCTTCCCCGAGCAGATGGGCAAGTGTTTCCTGGATGTTTGCAAAATGGCGCTCGTAATCGGCAAAGAGAAGCTGGTTCTCTTCGTTGAGGATCGCAATTTTAACAGTAGTGGAACCGATGTCGATTCCAAGAGTATATTTTTTATCAGTCATGAATCAAACTCCTTTGATAATAAGAAACAATCTCAACACATTATACGACAAAAAATAAGGAAATACAATTGGAAAAAGGGCGATGTCTTATGAAAAAAGTATAAAGTCCTTGTGAAAAATGGAGAAAGCGGGAAAGAAAAAAGAGAGAAAAAAGAAAATTCAGGCATTGTCAAAAACAGATTTTGCCTGTATACTAAAAATAGTATGCCCTGCATGAAAACAGGAGGCAGGGATCATTGAGAAAGGATGAAAAGTGTTATGTATAAAATTCTGAAAATGGAAGGAAGAGCGAAGCGCGCCCATATGGAAACCGTGCACGGCAATATCGAAACGCCGGTATTCATGAATGTCGGAACTGCAGCAGCAATCAAGGGAGCTGTTTCCACCGAAGATCTCCAGCAGATCGGCACGCAGGTAGAACTTTCCAATACGTATCACCTCCATGTGCGCCCGGGAGATGAAGTCGTAAAGAAGATGGGCGGACTCCACAAATTCATGGTCTGGGACAAACCGATCCTGACCGATTCCGGCGGATTCCAGGTGTTTTCTCTGGCAGGCCTTCGGAAAATCAAGGAGGAGGGTGTCTATTTCCACTCGCACGTAGATGGAAGAAAGATCTTTATGGGACCGGAGGAGAGTATGCAGATCCAGTCCAACCTGGCTTCAACCATCGCGATGGCTTTCGACGAGTGCCCGTCGAGTGTGGCAGAGCGCCGTTATGTGCAGAACTCTGTCGACCGCACGGCGAGATGGCTGCAGCGATGCAAAAATAAGATGCAGGAGCTGAACCAGCGGGAAGACACGATCAACAAACATCAGCTTCTGTTCGGAATCAATCAGGGTGCGATTTATGAGGATATCCGCATTGACCATGCAAAACGGATTTCCGAGATGGATCTCGACGGTTATGCGGTCGGCGGACTGGCAGTAGGAGAAAGCCATGAGGAGATGTATCATATTCTCGACGAAGTGGTTCCGTACCTGCCGAAAGACAAACCGACGTATCTGATGGGCGTTGGAACGCCGGCAAATATCCTCGAGGGCGTAGAGCGCGGCATCGATTTTTTCGACTGCGTATACCCGAGCCGGAACGGACGTCACGGCCACGTTTACACAAACCATGGAAAAATGAACCTGTTCAATCAGAAATACGAGCTGGATCCGCGTCCGATTGAGGAAGGCTGCCAGTGCCCGGCGTGCCGTCATTACAGCAGAGCCTACATCCGTCATCTGCTGAAAGCAAAAGAGATGCTTGGAATGCGGCTTTGCGTTCTCCACAATTTATATTATTATAATCATCTTATGGAAGACATCAGAGAGGCGATCGAAGAGGGAAGATATGCCCGGTTTAAGAAAGAGACACTGGCAAAAATGGAAGAAAAAGAAGATTAGGATAAAAAAATTCTAAAATGTCTTGATGAATGTCCGATTATTGTGTATGATGGTAACAGTGTCTATTTTAGCAGGAGGAAAGAAAAATGAATAATCCAATCGTACTTATTTTATTTTACGTTGTAATTATCGGAGGATTCTGGTGGTTACTGATGAGACCACAGAAAAAGGAACAGAAGAGAGTACAGCTGATGTTATCTGAACTGGCTGTAGGAGATACTGTTCTTACAACAAGCGGTTTTTACGGGGTTGTTATTGATATTACAGATGAAGACGTAATCGTTGAATTCGGAAGCAACAAGAACTGCCGTATTCCGATGCAGAAATCTGCAATCATGCAGGTTGAAAAGCCGGAGAACAACTAAATCCAATTTTTTGAAAAAGTTGAAAAAAAGCATTGCATTTTATATGCAATGCTTTTATAATACAATTATTGGAAACGTTACCGATACCGATACCGAAACCGTTGCTGTAGAAAGATATGAGGTGCATATTATGAGAACAAGCGGTATATTACTGCCGGTGGCAAGTCTGCCATCAAAATATGGAATAGGTGCTTTTTCGAAAGAAGCATACAAGTTTGTAGATACACTTGAGAAGGCAGGTCAGAGCTACTGGCAGATCCTTCCGTTAGGCCCGACAGGGTATGGAGATTCGCCGTATCAGTCTTTCTCGACTTTTGCAGGAAATCCGTATTTTATAGACCTGGAAAAGCTGATAAAAAAGGGCTGGATTACAAAAGATGAATGTAAGGCATATGACTTTGGTGATAATACGGGATATGTGGATTATGAAAAGATTTATAACTGCAGGTATGAGATCTTAAGAAAAGCATATGAAAGAAGTCAGATCGCAGATGATGCAGATTTTCAGAAATTCTGTAAGGAGAATAAAGAATGGCTGGATGATTATGCGCTTTATACGGAGATCAAAGCCGCGAATGATGGGAAGAGCTGGAGTGAATGGGAAGATGAATATCGTCTGAGAGATGAGCTGGCGCTGGAAAAATTCGCCAAAGAGAATCGGGAAGGCATCCTGTTCCAGAAGTTTATGCAATATGAATTTGCAACACAGTGGGGTGCACTGAAAGCATATGCGAATGAAAAAGGGATTGAGATCATTGGTGATATCCCGATTTATGTAGCGTTCGACAGCGCAGACAGTTGGTCGCATCCGGAACTGTTCCAGTTTGATGAGAACGGACTTCCGACAGGTGTTGCAGGGTGCCCGCCAGATGCATTTAGTGCAACCGGACAGCTTTGGGGCAATCCGCTTTATAAGTGGGAATATCATAAAAAGACAGGATATGCATGGTGGATGAAGAGAATCCGTCATTGTGTCGAACTTTATGACGTGATCCGAATTGATCATTTCCGTGGATTTGATGAATATTATTCCATTCCATACGGAGATCAGACAGCGGAATTCGGACATTGGGAAAAAGGACCGGGAATGGATATTTTCCGGACGGTAAAAGAGACTCTGGGTGATGTGAAAATTATTGCAGAGGATCTTGGATTCCTGACAGACAGTGTGATCCGGATGGTGGAAGAGTCCGGATATCCGGGAATGAAAGTTCTGGAGTTTGCATTTGATTCCAGAGAGCCTAGCAACTATCTGCCACATAATTATGATAAGAACTGCGTAGTATACACGGGAACCCATGACAATGAAACACTGGCAGGATGGTACAGAGAATTAAAAAAAGAAGATAAGAAGTTCGCACTTCGCTATATGGGAAGAAAGAAACTCAGTGTCAATGAAGCAGTATGGGAAATCATCCGTCTTGCGCAGTCGAGCGTGGCGGATACCTGTATCATTCCGATTCAGGATTATCTCTGTCTCGGTAATGAAGCGAGGATCAATCATCCGTCAACCCTTGGCGGTAATTGGATCTGGAGACTTCATAGGGATGAGATCTCAAAAAAACTTGTGAAAAAGATCCGCAGGATGACAGAACTTTATTGCAGGATCCCGGAGAAGACAGAGATGCTCCTTAAGGCTGAAGATGCGGAGGACTTAGGGGAAGAAAAGAAATAAAATGGGAATGACGATTAAAGATATTGCGAAGAAGTGCGGGGTCGGAGTCAGCACCGTGTCCCGTGCGCTGAACAATCATCCGGATATCAATCCTGAGACCAAAAAGATGATTTTAAAGACGGTTGAAGAATCAAATTTTGTGCCGAATAACAGTGCGAGGAATCTGAAACGGACCGATTCGAAATCCATTGCGATTCTGGTAAAGGAGATTGATAATCCATTTTTCGCGACGATGATGCGGGTAATGGAAAAAAAGATCCGCAGACAGAAATATTCCTTTTTTATCCAGCATATGGGAAAGGATCAGGATGAGGTCGATACCGCACTGGAGCTGATCAAAGAAAAAAAGCTCAGAGGGATTATTTTCCTGGGTGGGGATTTCAGGAAGAACAAAGAGCGGATTGCAAAGATAAAGGTTCCGTTTGTTGTAAGTACGGCAGCATTTGATAAACTGCCGGAGAAATGTATCGCATCCTATGTATCAATTGACGACCGTGCAGAAAGCCGTAAGATCGTAGATTATCTGTGCGAGACCGGACATAAAAAGATTGCAATCCTTGCCTCGGATAAGAAAGATGAGAACATCGGAAAACTCAGACTGGAAGGTTACAGGGAAGCACTAAAGGCACATGGCCTGGAAGCGGATGAGGAAAGAATCTGTTATCTGGATGAAGAAGATACCACTTATTCGATGGAAAACGGATATCGGATGATGAAAAAACTGTTGAAAAAAGAAACAGAATTTACCGCAGTATTTGCAATTTCCGATCTGATGGTGATTGGTGCATGCAAGGCGCTTTTGGAAGAGGGAAAAAGGATTCCGGAAGATGTGGCGGTTGCAGGATTTGACGGACTTGACTATACCGGATTTTATCAGCCGGCGATCACTACGATGGCGCAGCCGGTCGAAGAGATCGCGAGACAGTCTGTCGGGATTCTGTTTGACATGATAGAAACAAAGAAAAGCCAGGAAGGGAAATATCTTCCGGCAACACTGAAAGAAAGAGAATCAACTACAGGAGGTAGAAGAACATGGAAGCAAGACTGACAGAGATTTTACAGGAGAAATTCCAGACAGGACTTGAACAGGCAACGAATGAACAGGTATATTATGCGCTGCTTACGCTGGCAAAGGAACGGATCAAAGAAGGACCGAAGAACGAAGGCAAGAGAAAACTTTATTATATTTCCGCAGAGTTCCTGATCGGAAAGCTTTTATCCAACAACCTGATCAACCTTGGAATTTATGATGAGACAGCAGAGGTGCTGAAAAAGCATGGGAAAAATCTTGCAGAGATCGAAGAAGTTGAACCGGAACCGTCTCTTGGAAATGGTGGACTTGGACGATTGGCAGCCTGCTTCCTGGATTCCATTGCAACACTCGGACTTCCGGGAGACGGAATCGGACTGAACTATCATATGGGTCTGTTCAAACAGGTATTTACCGATCACAAACAGGATGAACAGAAGAATCCGTGGATTGAAAAAGACAGCTGGCTCAATGATACCGGTATTTCATTTGAAGTCCCGTTCAAGGATTTCAGTCTTCGTTCCCATCTGTATGATATTGATGTAACCGGATACGAAGGAGGAAGCAACAAACTTCATCTTTTTGATGTAGAGACGGTAAATGATGCAATTGTTGAAAACGGAATCAATTTTGATAAGAACGATATACGTGAGAACCTGACGCTGTTCCTCTATCCGGATGACAGTGACAAGGCAGGAAATCTGCTCCGTATTTACCAGCAGTATTTTATGGTTTCCAATGCAGCACAGTATATTATTCGTGAATGTGAGGAAAAAGGATATGACCTTAGAAAGCTCCATGAGCATGTGGCAATCCAGATCAATGATACCCATCCGTCTATGGTTATCCCGGAACTGATCCGTCTTCTTGTTCAGAAACAGATCGACTTCAATGAGGCGATTGAGATCGTACAGAAGACCTGCGCATATACCAATCACACCATCCTTGCAGAAGCACTGGAAAAATGGCCGGTTGATTATCTGGAGCAGGTTGCACCGCAGATTGTTCCGATCATCCGTGATCTGGATGCAAGAATTAAGGGAAGATATAAAGATCCGAGAGTCCATATTATCGATGACCAGAATCGTGTACACATGGCTCATATGGACATCCATTATGGATACAGTGTCAACGGAGTTGCTTATCTTCATACAGAGATCCTGAAAAATGAAGAGCTGAAACCGTTCTACGACATTTACCCACAGAAATTCAACAACAAGACTAATGGTATTACGTTCAGAAGATGGCTGCTGCACTGCAACCATGAACTGACTGCATGGCTGGATGAGAAGATCGGACCGGATTACCGAAAAGATGCAACAAAGCTTGAAAAACTGCTTGATTATGTAAATGATGAGGAAACTTTAAAGAGCCTTCTTGTAGTAAAACAGAAAAAGAAAGAGGATCTGGCAGCTTACTTAAAAGAAACACAGGGACTGGAAATCAATCCAAATTCAATTTTTGATATTCAGGTAAAACGTCTGCATGAATACAAGCGTCAGCAGATGAATGCATTATATGTGATCTATAAATATCTGGAGATTAAGAGCGGAAAGAAACCGGAGACTCCGATCACGGTAATCTTTGGAGCCAAGGCTGCACCGGCTTATATTATTGCAAAGGATATCATTCATCTGATCCTCTGCCTGCAGGAGCTGATTGATAATGATCCGGAAGTTGCACCGTATCTGAAAGTGGTTATGGTAGAAAACTACAACGTGACACTGGCAGAAAAGCTGATCCCGTCCTGTGATATTTCTGAACAGATTTCTCTTGCATCCAAAGAAGCAAGTGGAACAGGTAACATGAAATTCATGCTGAACGGGGCTGTGACAATGGGAACAGAAGATGGAGCCAACGTAGAAATCCATCAGTTTGTAGGGGATGAAAATATCTACATCTTCGGAGAATCCAGTGAACAGGTTATCGAGCATTACCGCAAGATGGATTATAATGCAGTTGATTACTATATCAATGATGAAGAGATCCGCAGACTGGTAGACTTTATCATCAGCCCGGAACTTCTCCGTATCGGAGATAAATACCTGCTTCTTGAACTGCATGCAGAACTGATCCGTAAAGACTGGTTCATGACACTTCTTGATGTGAAAGATTATATCCAGAAGAAAGAACAGGCTTACGCAGATTATGAAGACCGCATGGCATGGGCAAAGAAGATGGTTGTGAATATCGCAAAAGCAGGATATTTCTCATCTGACAGAACCATTGCTGAATACAACAGAGACATCTGGCATCTGTAAAATGTATATGTAAAAAACAGAAGTCTGTCCTGAAAAAACAGAGACAGACTTCTGTTTTTTGTGCAAAAGTGTATTTTTATACGGTTTCTGCGGGAACTTTCTGTATTTCCCTTATTGCGGGAAAAGAGAAGGATATGCTATGATAAGGAGAAATATTGCTGTTTGTTTTCCGGATATGGAAAAGTTTTTGGGAAGATCCGGGAAGCAATAGAAGCAGATGAGAGGTAAATATATGGAAAAAAGAAGAAAAAGTGCATCACTTTTGCCGGTCGGTGTATTTCTGGTATTTTATCTGGGACTGGGTATTTTATTTGAATACATAATGAAAATTCCAATGGGGTTTTATAATGTACCGATCGTAGTGGCGTTTCTGGCGGCACTCCTGGTCGCGTGTCTGCAGAACAGAAAGGTTGGCTTTGATGAGAAGCTGGAGATCATGGGACGGGGAATCGGAGATAAGAATATTATCACAATGCTGCTGATTTTCCTGACGGCGGGAACTTTTGTGGGAGTGGTTGGAAGAAGCAGTGCAGAGAGTGTGGCGTATTTTATGCTATCGATCATCCCGGCACGGTTTGCGGTTGCCGTTCTGTTTGTGGTTGCATGTTTTGTTTCAACAGCAATGGGAACTTCGGTTGGGACGATCACCCTTCTGACTCCGATTGCGGCGGCAGTTTCGCAGTCGTCCGGTTTTTCCCTGGCACTTTGCGTGGCATCGGTGATGGGAGGCTCCATGTTCGGGGACAATCTTTCTTTCATATCAGATACAACAATTGCTGCCTGCAACGGGCAGGGATGTGAGATGAAAGATAAATTCCGGGAAAATTTCTGGATCGCACTTCCGGCGGCGATCGTATCGCTGGTTCTGATCCTGATCAGCTCTTTCCGGGCAGAGATCGGAACGGCAGTTACGCACGAATACAATCTGACGCAGATCATTCCGTATGTGCTGGTGCTGGTCGGCGGGATCGCAGGGTTCAACGTCTTTCTGGTACTTTTGACAGGAATTGTGTCCGGTGCGGTGATCATGCTTGCAATGGGGCAGGTAACACCGTATGAAATGCTTGCTGCCATGGGCTCAGGTGTATCCGGGATGTTTGAAACCTGTATGGTGGCGGTGCTGGTTGCTGCAATGTGTGCGCTGATCCGGGAAAATGGTGGCTTTGATGTATTGCTGGATGTGATCCACCGTGTCTTTAAGGGATCGAAAAGTGGTCAGCTGGGTGTTGGTATTTTGGTAGCGCTCCTGGATGTGGCAACAGCGAACAATACCGTAGCAATTGTGATGGCTAATCCAATTGTAAAGGAAATGGCAGACGATTATCAGATCACACCGAGAAAGACGGCTTCCCTTCTGGATACTTTTTCCTGTATTTCACAGGGGGTGATCCCGTATGGTGCGCAGATGCTGGTGGCAATTTCGGCAGTGCATGAGCTCGGCGGTGAGATTTCTGCATTTCAGATCATTCCGAAGCTTTTTTATCCGGGAATGCTGTTTGTCAGTTCGCTGATCTTTATCTTTGTGATTCCACAGAAAGCAGGAAAATAAAACAGAGTTCACTCTGGATTTTTATACTTTTACAGATTAAAGGGTTGAAACCTGACGAAAAATACGGTATTATAGTGTTTAACAGATTTTTGGAACGAAAAATGGTACAAAAATCACAGATACATAGAAGGGAATGACAAAGATGAGCCTGAAAATCGGAGTAATTAAAGGTGACGGAATCGGTCCGGAGATTGTAACGGAAGCGATGAAAGTTCTTGATAAAGCAGGAGAGGTATACGGATTTGACTGTTCTTATGAACAGCTGCTTCTTGGGGGCGCATCCATTGATGTACATGGAGTCCCGCTTACAGATGAGACGGTAGCAAAAGCAAAAGCATGTGATGCCGTACTGATGGGATCCATTGGAGGAGATGCAAAGACTTCCCCGTGGTATAAGCTGGAACCGTCAAAGAGACCGGAGGCCGGTCTTCTGAAGATCAGAAAAGAACTGAACCTGTTCGCAAATCTGCGTCCGGCGGTTTTGTATAATGAACTGAAGGGTGCATGCCCTCTGAAAGAAGAGATTACAGAAGGCGGATTTGATCTGATGATCATGCGTGAACTGACAGGCGGTCTTTATTTTGGAGAGAGGAAGACAGAAGAAGTGGATGGTGTGATGACTGCATTCGATTCACTTACCTATAATGAGGATGAGATTCGCCGGATTGCGATCCGCGCGTTTGACATTGCAATGAAGAGAAGAAAGAAAGTGACAAGCGTCGATAAGGCGAATGTACTGGATTCTTCAAGACTCTGGAGAAAAGTAGTAGAAGAAGTTGCGAAAGATTATCCGGAAGTTACACTGGAGCATATGCTGGTTGACAACTGTGCAATGCAGCTTGTAAGAGATCCGAAGCAGTTTGATGTCATTCTTACAGAGAATATGTTCGGAGACATCCTTTCTGATGAAGCAAGCATGGTAACCGGTTCGATCGGAATGCTGGCAAGTGCAAGTCTGAATGAAACCAGGTTCGGACTGTATGAACCAAGTGGCGGTTCGGCACCGGATATAGCAGGACAGGGAATTGCAAACCCGATAGCAACAATTCTTTCAGCAGCAATGATGCTTCGTTTCAGCCTGGATCAGGATAAAGCAGCAGATGCGATTGAAGCAGCAGTTTCCCAGGTGTTAAAAGATGGATACAGAACTGGGGATATTATGTCAGACGGATGTACAAAGGTTGGAACAGCCCGGATGGGAGATCTGATCTGCGAAAGAATTCGATAGTCAAGGATTGGGAAAGATACAGTTCCGTACTGCTATGGGGAAAGAGAAGCAGGACGGAACTGTAATAGAATAGAGCCAAAAGTTACAGGAGGATTATAAAATCATGAGAAGTGATAATGTAAAAACAGGTATGCAGCAGGCGCCGCACAGATCATTGTTCAATGCGCTTGGTCTTACAAAAGAAGAACTGGAGAGACCGCTTGTCGGAATCGTATGTTCTTATAACGAAATCGTTCCGGGACATATGAACCTGGATAAAATTGCAAATGCAGTAAAGATGGGAGTTGCCATGGCAGGTGGAACACCGATCATGTTCCCGGCAATCGCAGTCTGTGACGGTATTGCAATGGGACACATCGGTATGAAGTATTCTCTGGTAACGAGAGATCTGATCGCAGATTCGACAGAAGCAATGGCAATGGCGCATCAGTTTGACGCCCTTGTTATGATCCCGAACTGTGATAAAAATGTACCTGGGCTTTTGATGGCAGCAGCCCGTATTAATGTACCTACAGTGTTCGTCAGTGGCGGACCAATGCTTGCGGGACATGTAAAAGGACAGAAGAGAAGTCTTTCCAGCATGTTCGAGGCAGTTGGATCCTACGCAGCAGGAACAATGGACGAATGTGATGTATGTGAATTTGAAAATAAAGTATGTCCTACCTGCGGATCATGCTCCGGAATGTATACAGCTAACAGCATGAACTGTCTGACAGAAGTACTTGGTATGGGACTTCAGGGGAATGGAACAATTCCGGCTGTATATTCAGAAAGAATCCGTCTTGCAAAACATGCAGGTATGCAGGTAATGGAAATGTACAGAAGAAATATCCGTCCGAGAGACATTATGACAAAAGAAGCCATCTTAAATGCCCTTACTGTTGATATGGCACTTGGATGCTCAACCAACAGTATGCTTCACCTTCCGGCGATCGCACATGAGATCGGTATGGATTTTGAGATTGATTTTGCAAACGGAATCAGCGAAAAGACTCCGAACCTCTGTCACCTTGCACCGGCAGGTCCGACATATATGGAAGACTTGAATGAAGCGGGTGGTGTATATGCTGTTATGAACGAGCTGAATAAGAAAGGTCTTCTTTACACAGACTGCATGACAGTAACCGGAAAGACAGTTGGAGAAAATATCGCAGGATGCGAAAACAAAAATCCGGAAGTAATCCGTCCGATCGACAATCCATACAGCCAGACGGGTGGACTTGCAGTCCTCAAAGGTAATATCGCACCGGACGGCAGTGTTGTAAAACGTTCTGCAGTTGTACCGGAAATGCTGGTACATGAAGGACCTGCAAGAGTATTTGAATGTGAAGATGATGCGATCAAGGCAATTAAAGGCGGAGATATCCATCCGGGAGATGTTGTAGTTATCCGTTACGTCGGACCAAAGGGTGGTCCTGGTATGCCGGAAATGCTGAATCCAACTTCTGCAATCGCAGGTATGGGACTTGGTTCATCGGTAGCACTTATTACAGACGGCCGTTTCAGCGGTGCATCCCGTGGAGCTTCTATCGGACACGTATCACCGGAAGCGGCAGTCGGCGGTCCGGTAGCACTGATCGAGGAAGGCGATATTATCGAGATCGATATCCCGAACCTGAAATTAAATGCAAGAATTTCAGATGAAGAACTTGCAAGAAGAAAAGAAAAATGGCAGCCAAGAGAACCGGAAGTTACAACAGGATATCTTGCAAGATATGCAGCAATGGTAACTTCAGGAAACCGTGGAGCAGTTCTGGAAGTTCCACACAAATAAAATAAAATCTGGACAAGGGGAATGTACAATGCAGTTAAATGGTGCAGAAATACTGATAGAGTGTTTAAAAGAGCAAGGCGTGGATACCGTATTCGGATATCCGGGCGGCGCAATTTTAAATGTATATGATGAATTATATAAGCATAGTAATGAAATCAGACATATCCTTACATCGCATGAGCAGGGAGCTTCTCATGCGGCAGACGGATATGCGCGTGCCACTGGTAAGGTTGGGGTGTGTTTTGCAACCAGTGGACCTGGAGCAACAAATCTCGTAACAGGAATCGCGACCGCATTTATGGATTCTATTCCGATTGTTGCGATCACCTGTAATGTAGGGGTACCGCTTCTTGGAAAAGACAGCTTCCAGGAAATTGACATTACCGGTATTACGATGCCGATCACAAAGTATAATTTTATTGTGAAGAATGTCAATGATCTTGCAAAGACGATCCGCAAGGCGTTTGAGATCGCACAGTCCGGAAGACCGGGACCGGTGCTGATCGATATCCCGAAAGATGTGACAGGCAATAAAGCAGAGTATGAGCCTGTCAAAATCCAGCCAATCGTAAAATACAAAAAAGAAATCTGCATGGAAGATATTGACAAGGCAGTAGAGATGATCGAAGAAGCAAAGCGTCCGTTTGTATTCGTCGGAGGCGGAGCTATATTATCTGATGCAAGTGAAGAACTCCGTGCATTCGTAGACAAGGTACAGTGTCCGGTATGTGATTCCCTGATGGGAAAAGGTGCATTTCCGGGAACTGATGAACTTTATACAGGAATGCTTGGTATGCATGGTACCAAGACATCGAACTTTGGAGTCAGTGAAAGCGATCTTCTGATCGTAGTCGGTGCAAGATTCTCCGACCGTGTCACAGGTAATCCAAATAAATTTGCAAGTAATGCAAAAATTCTCCAGTTTGATATTGATGTGGCAGAGATGAACAAAAATGTCATTATCGATGAAGGTGTGGTTGGAGATATCAAAGAAGTGCTTGCGGCAGTTAATGAAAAACTGCCACAGCAGGAACACACCGAATGGATCAAAAAGATCCAGGAATATAAAGCAAAATACCCGCTTGCCTATCATCCGGAAAGTCTGACCGGTCCGTATGTGATCGAAGAGATTTACAAACAGACAGAAGGTGATGCGATCATCGTCACAGAAGTTGGACAACATCAGATGTGGGCAGCGCAGTATTATAAATTCACAAAACCGAGAACACTGCTTACGTCAGGTGGTCTTGGAACCATGGGATACGGTCTTGGAGCTGCAATCGGAGCCAAGATGGGAAGACCGGAGAAGACGGTAGTCAATATCGCCGGAGACGGATGCTTCCGTATGAATATGAATGAAGTTGCAACAGCGGCGCGTTATAACATTCCAATTATCCAGGTTGTAGTGAACAACCATGTGCTTGGTATGGTAAGACAGTGGCAGAATCTGTTTTACGAACAGCGTTACTCGGCTACTGTACTCAATGATG
>OGQS01001394.1_pt1 | contig 13148 bp, 10 predicted proteins | sample 1553331 | NCBI WGS metagenome assembly OGQS01 (sample SAMEA2580012, study PRJEB22360) | human gut metagenome | biome: human gut; feature: human-associated habitat; material: faeces | place: Denmark | collected 2008/2010
TCTTGGAATGTCCGGCGTGGCACCCTGCCGTCTGCTCGGCCGCGCATAGGTACGGTGTTTTTCCAGCGGTGGAAACTGTACGTCAAACCACTTCGCCAGCGCGGCATCCCAAGGAATGACCGGCATCGCAAGCGCCCTGATTTCCTGCACCAGCCCGGCCGGCAGGAAACCACGATTGTGCTCCTGATGGTAATCCAGTCCCTCCCGCAGTGCGTTTTTCAGCAGTTCATCCAGGCTGACCCCGTTTTCTCTTCCAGTAAAATGCGGCCTGTTTCCGTTAAACATATCACCTCTGCCAAAGCCCCGGAAGGTGTTTAGTTTTTTGTACTTTCGGATCTCTTTCACGATCAGATCATAGATACTTTCTGCCGATTTGTTGTGAAGTGTTTCATCATACAACAGCCCATCCGTCGGCATTCTGCCGATCTCCATTTCGTGCAGCCAGTCGTTGATGACGTAGTCGCAGGCGATGTTCCACAGAAAGAAGTCACGCCCATTGCACCGTTTCTGGTGCTGCAGTCCGGCATGGAGATATTCATGCGCGAGAACAAAAATCCACTCTTCCTCCGAAAATCCGCACGACGGATTGGCATAAATGATTCCCTGCTCTGCGTCAACCGCTGCAATATGGATTTCATACCGATGGCACATTTCAATGTCCTCCACAATTTTAAATGCAGCCGCAAGACCTCCGAGCAGCGGATAATGGGACAGGAACCATTCTGCTGCTCTGGAAATGACGGTATTCTTTTTCGTTTTAAGATCGTATCCTCCCGCATCGCAGAGTGCAGATTTGATGGAATGGGTGACTGCATAGGAAAATTTTTCAGCATATGCATTTCTTTCTCCCTTTTTATAAACGATCGGCCGTTCTACCCCGATCATATCCTTTAATTTTTCAGAGTTCGTCCCGCAGATCTGCGCACCATTATCCTGGTGCTTCAACAGATATTCATAAATTTTCTGCTCGCTGTTCAGTTTGATCGGATATGCTTCCGCCGGATGTGCGCAGATCGGCTCGCCGAGGCGGATGTCATAAAGGAATCTGGTAATGTAGATATCACAGGCTTTGTTCCAGAGTGCCGGGACAAATTCGCAGTCGGAAGGGATGCTCGCTTTGTCAAAGTGGCCGAACGCCAGGTGCAGAAGGTTGTGTGCCATCACATAGCACCATTGTTCCGGCGACAGGTTCGCCCGCATGTTGACGTAGATATTTCCATCTTTCATAACACAGGCCAGACTTCCTTTTGCATTCAGATGGGAGGGCTTTGCAGTGATGTACCCATCCAGTTGATGAAACAGTGTATTTTTTTCCAGCAAACCAAAGCCGGCCTCCACTCTGCGGTACCCGGCCGGCTTTTCTTCTTCGCGGTAATACCGGCTTCGAACGTATGGCATCCTTTTCTCCTTCCTTTTTTCATCCGACGAGCCGCGGCAGATCACGGATGATTTCCATCATAAACCAGTCCGGCAGTGCCTCCGCTCCATCAGCTGCGACGGTCATCTGGGCGATTTCGAAATTGATGACTGCGAGTTCTTTGATCATGCCCTTGGCGCGGTACGCAAAGGAAAGCATGCCGCCGGAAATTCCCTGTTTGCTTTTCGGCAGTTCTACAAGCAGTCTGGCGCGGAAGGACTGTGCGAGAAAGTACAGCACATCCCGGTTTTCCGGCTTGTCCGGCCATTTTGCTTTCTGCGCGATAATGTCATCCAGGAGATGTGTGTTGCGCAGTGTTTTTGTGTAAGCAAGAAACATCCCCGCATGCTGTTCCAAGAGGCAGGCGTACGCCATCATTTTTAATGTTTCCTGCGAAATATCCTGCTCCCCGGCCCGGTATTCCTTCAACGCATCGCTCAGCATGTGCCAGGAACGCGGGGTGGAAAACGGTTCTTCGGTTTTCGGCGGTTCGGAAAAGAGGTGATCCGGCCGCTGGATGATATAGTCAATGACCCACGGATGGAGTCCTTCTGCCTGCGCCCACTTGATCCACTGTCCCACATCCGCTTTCAGCTGCACATGAAACATACGGTTTAAAAGGGCGGACGACATCGTTTTTACGATCGCGCTGTCCTCAGCACGGTTTCCTGCTCCGATTACAATGCTTCCCTCCGGAAGATGGTATTCTCCGATCCGCCGCTCATGGATCAGGGAATAGAAGGCTTTCTGCACTTCCTGCGTACAGGCGTTGAGTTCGTCCAGGAACAGGACATATGGCTCTTTTCTGGCGATCATTTTCGGCGGAAGGAATTCCGAGGTCTCGCCCCGGATCTGCGGAATGCCGATAATGTCCTCCGGCGCGAGCTGGCTTCCAAGGAGCGACACACACGGCAGGCCGACTTCGTCTGCGAATTTTTCCACTAACGTGGATTTTCCGATGCCGGGCGCACCCCAGATAAAAACCGGCCGCACCGGCGCAACCTGAAGCAATACTTCTAATAATTCATCCTGTGTTACACTGATTGGTAAATGCATCTGATGTACTCCCTTCTGTTTCGATCCTGTGTCTTTTCAAAGCGGATATTCGCAATCCACTTTACCACTTGCTTGATTTGACTAAATCACTTTTTCTGCCCTGCCGTGATCTTACTGTGCTGCATTACAACGTGTCTCACCATATTTCTCTGTATTTTCCAGTTTCACTGTCATATTCCAGCACCGGAATTTTTCCGCTCCGCCAGGTGGTTCCATCGAGATAATAGTGGCTCTGACCGTCGTGCCAGATACCGTCATATGTCCTGTTTCCGCTGATTTTTGCCGTGGAAATGTGGCCCGCAATCACATCCTTATGGAATGCTCCACGACTTACTGTTCTTTTTCCAACCATCAGCTCCCTGCTGGTCACGCACAGCCAGTCTTTACCGCCCCATTCGGCAATTCCGGCGTGCACCAGAATCTGGCGTTCTGTTTCATAAAAGTAAGGAAAATGGCGCATCCAGGTGATCAGATCCCCCGCATCTTCGAACATCAGCCGTACTGCTTCTGCATTTCTGGAATCCTCTGAGAGGTGTGCTTCTTTTTCCAGAAACTCTTGAAAATGTTCTTCTTTCAGAAAGCTGTGCAGCGTTTCATAGTCTCCATCTGCATCCGATGCCAGCCATTCCCGGCTGCGATATTGCTCCACACTGCCGATATGCCGGTTGACATCCGCATATTCTTCCAGCCAGTCCAGCAGTGCTTTTTCATGGTTTCCCATCAGGGCAATGACTTTTTCCGAACCATATTTTTCCTGCAATGCCCTGACTTTTTCCAGCACCGCCCGGCCATCTGGCCCATAATCTATGTAATCGCCCAACAGAATCAGCTGGTTTTTCCCCGAAAGGTCTGTTTTTTTCAGAGCTGCCTCGAATGCCTCCAGAAATCCGTGAATATCCGACATCATATATCGCTTCATTGCTTTTCCTCTGTTTGTTTATACATAGAAAGTTTCTTTCGTTTCCAGGCAAAGGCATCCCAGTCTTCCATTCTCAAAGCCGCAGCCACAATCACACAGATAGACGTTTCCTTTTTTATTTTTCCAGATGGATCCATTTCCCATGTTCTGATGGCCGCAAACGGAAATATATCCATGCACTCCCTCATGAAGAAAAACCTTGTACCACAAATCCCCCATCAGATAATAGTTGTCCAGTTTCCATTTTCCCGGTTCTGCCGTACAGGCATGGGCAAGCAGATACGGCTGACTGTCTACCTCGATTTCCACCTGTACCGGCCAGGAAAGGATGCGCTCTGCGAGCTGCTTTAAATCAACTTCCGTCAGGCGTTCCTGTAAAAGATGGAAGGAATTGTACGGATACGGCTGCAGGAGGGCGCGGTCTCTCTCATCCATCCCGTAATAGCGGAAAATGTAATTTGCAAGCCAATGATCGTGGTTGCCGCGGATCACAGTACATTTTTCCCCCAGCTTCAATACCTGAAAATACACGCCCGCCGGGTCTGGATGATCCATGCAACGGTCAAACAAATCACCAAGCAGATACAGGTGATCGTCCTCTTTGAGATCCATTTTTTCCAGCAATTTCATGAACCGCCAGCTGTCATTATGTATATCAGTAATAATATAGTGCATCCAAAATCTCCTTTTCTTTCGCAGCTTTCGTGTCTGTTCCTGTAATCATCAAAGCTTCCGTAATCCGCTCATTTTTTCCAAAACGGCTTTCCTGCTTGTGTTTTGGCATGTCCTGTTTCAAAAAGCTTCCCGCTTGTTCTGCTGGTTCCGGATTTCGGTCTTCTGATACTGGCATCATGGAACGTCTAAAATCTTTCACCCATTGTTGTCCGAACTGTAAAACTCTTCCCCCGTTTCCAGACAGATTGCCGCCAGCCTCCCTCCCGGGAAGCATGCGCCGCAGTCGATGGCGATGTGGTGATATTTTTTATAAATATACCCGGGATTATCATTTTCCGGAATCGTCTGCGTCGGTGTATGTCCTGTTACCAGATTTGTATCCGCAAAGTATTCCTTCTGATAATCTGGTCTTGCCCATACAAGATCGTGCAGGGAATATTCCTCGATCCTCTTTTCCGGTGTGAATCCACCCAGCCCTCCATGCACCAGCAGATACTGTTTTTCTCCCACTGTAAGCTCCTCATACAGACTGAAATCCTCCAGAAAATTCAGTACTTCCTCCCGCATCTCGGGATCCAGCGCCCGAAATTCCCGGATCGTAGCATCACCGCCGTTATACTTCCAGAGAACAAGATTGTCCAGCAGTTCAGCATCCACTTCCTCGATGGCAAGATCTGTGATTTCCTGACAGAGAAACCGCAGACATTCCAGCGCCATCACCTCATGGTTCCCCACGATACAGAACGCATTCGGCATTTCCATCAGTTTCAATATCACCTTAATCGGATGCTCACCCCGGTCTAAAACATCACCCAGAACATAGAGCGTATCTGTATCTTTCAACTCGATTTCTTCCAGCAGCTCCATGAATCTCTCATACTCACCGTGAATATCAGAAATAACGTAAGTAGCCATAAACAGAATCCTCCCTTTTTCATCCATACGAATCTGCATACGTTCTCCATTACCAGCTTATCTTACCATACTTCCTGTTTTTTACCGGACAAACTCTTGTCCCTCCTTTTTTTGCATAATGTACACTCTAGAGCGTGTCTGAAAAAGGCTTTTCGCAAGCTGCGAGTCCCAGTTTGTGGAAATGATTTTTCAGACACGCTCTAATACATCTTCTATTGAACTTTCCTTCATGCGAAATCCCTTTTTCTTGATACTATACCACATCTATTTTTTTCTTCATTGAACTACAAGTTTAATCCTCTTTTTCTTGCTGTTTTCTCGCATTCTATCAGCATTACGCGCTGTTTATACAGCGCCTTTTATTTCTGTACAATTTATTCTCTATATGCAAAAAAGGAACGTTCTATCCAAATCGTTCCTTTTTGTTTGTAGATTATTTTATTTTTCAAATTTCTCAATCACGCACGTATGCGTCTTCGTTTTCTTATCACAAACGCGTATTTGCCGAGTGCACAGTAATGCCCGCGTCCCCCCTTCGTCATCCCACCGTCAGGCGCAAAAAATCTCCCGCCGCACAGAGCCTCTTGCCCTCCGAAACAGTGCCTGTCCGGGGACTTGTGCTCTGTGGGGCGGGAGGCCTTTTACACCGTCCGTCCCCTATTTACTTAATACCCCGTCGACCGCCGCTTTCCATCCGGCATATTTTTTCTCCCGGATTTCATCGTCCATCTTCGGTTCATACACACTTCGTTTCATATTTCCCGCGAGCTTCTCCAGATCATACACACCTGCCGAAATACCCGCCATATAAGCCGCTCCAATCCCGGAAAGCTCCTCCGCGTCCGGAATATTTACGCGTTTATTCGTAATATCACTCTGGAACTGCATCAGATATCCGTTTCGTGTCGGGCCGCCGTCTACACGGAGTTCCTCGATCCGCATGCCGGTATCCTGCTCCATCGCACGGACAAGGTCGGTGATCTGGTAGGCAATGCAATCGAGTGCCGCTTTTACCACCTCAGCTTTTCCTGTGGTGCGGGTAATTCCGCTGATCGATGCCGTTGCTTTCTCATCCCAGTACGGCGCGCCAAGCCCGGTAAATGCCGGAACCAGATACGTGCGGTCTGCCGGATTTGCCTCCCCTGCCAGTCCTTCCGTCTCTTTTGCCGAAGAAATCAGCTTCAGGTCATCCTTCAGCCAGGTAATCACAGCTCCGGTGTAGTTCAGGTTGCCTTCCAGCACATAGTCCACCTTGCCGCCTCTTCCCCACGCAAGCGAAGTCACAACGCCGTGACTGCTTTTAATCGGCTTGTCTCCAATGTTCATCATCAGCGAAGAACCCGTTCCGTACGTTGCCTTGATCATCCCCGGTTTTAAACAGCCCTGTCCGAACAGAGCCGCATGAGAGTCGCCTAATACACCACAGATCGGAACCGGCTCGGAAAACAATCCTTCCATCGTCGTGGTTCCATACACCGCATCGGAATCGCACACCCTGGCCAGCGCACAGACCGGAATCCCGAACATCTCACAGATCTTCTCATCCCATGCCAGTGTTTTCAGATTAAACAACTGCGTTCTCGATGCATTTGAAAAATCCGTCTTAAATGCATGATCCCCCGTCAGCTTATAAACCAGCCAGCTGTCAATCGTACCCAGGCAGAGTTTCCCGTCTGCAGCACGTTTCTGTCTTTCTTCTCCGCCGTTTCGAAGCAGCCACGCCATCTTTGCAGCAGGAAAATAAGCCGAAAGCCGCAGACCCGTCGCCTCTCGGATCTCCTCTGCGTGACCCTGCTCCGCAATCTCCTGCGCAATGCCGCTTGCGCGGCCGCACTGCCATACAATTGCCTCTTCCAGTGGTTCCCCGGTCGCCTTATCCCAGATCGCCGTCGTCTCACGCTGATTGCTGATGCCGATTCCGGCGATTGTTTCCGGTGCAACACCGGACTCTGTCACCAGCGTTTTTACCGTCTGTACTGTATTTCGGTAAATCTCATTCAGATCATGGGACACCCATCCCTTTTCATTGACGATCTGCCGATGCGGCAGGTCGGTACGGCGGAGTAAATGTCCCTCCCCATCAAAGAGCAGCGCTTTCGTTCCCTGCGTGCTCTGGTCAATTCCGATGATATACCTTTTCTCCATTTTTCCAGCTCCGTTCCTAAAATTTTATAAATATCCAGATCCCCTTCTCGAATAACGCTGAATACACCCTGTTTTTCAGCATACAATGCGTCATTGTTTATTATCGCAGCGTTCACCCTGCCCCTATAGGCAAGATCTTTGGCGATTACCACACATTCCAACATCTTCCGCAGAACGATTTATTCCTGATTATTTCCGCAGAACGATTTGTTCCTGGTTATATAGAAAAAGTTCCTGCGTTCCCGGATTTTCTTCCGCCCAGGCACGCAGGAACATGGCATACGCAGACCTGCGGCAGTTTACAGTTCCCTGCGGGCTATCACATTCACCGCTGATTCCATTTCTGGTTAAGCCAGTAATTCTTTCGTTTTTTTTGCAATGCCCTCGGCATTCAGTCCATAATAGTCAAATACTTCTTTGGAAGTTCCCGTGATCACCGGTGCATCCGGCAGAGACATGTTGACTACCTTACGCGGGCATTCCGCACCGACCACCTGGCTCACCATCGATCCAAGACCGCCGAATGGAGCGTGCTCTTCGATCGAAATGACAACTTTTGCCTTCTTTGCAGCTTCTACCAGGCCCTCTTTGTCCAACGGTTTCACACAGTACATATCGAGCAGTCCTGCGCTGATTCCCTCTTCTTTCAACATGGCAACTGCATCGAGCGCCGGGCGGACCATCTCGCCGCAGGCTACCAGTAAAACATCGGTGCCTTCCGAGAGAACCGTCGCCTTATCCATCTCAAACGGGGTATTTTCTTCTCTGTAAATATCCGCAACGGCATTTCTTCCCACCCGGATATAAGCCGGTTTTTCATCGGTAAGAAGCGCCTCAACCAGTTTTGCTGTCTGGAAGCGGTCGCTTGGCAGATAAACGCGCATGTTCGGAATAGCTGCCATTGCTGCGATGTCCTGTGCAGAATGATGGCTCATGCCGAGTGCGCCGTAGCTCACACCGCCGCTGATGCCGATCAGCTTTACATTGGTGTTTGAGTATGCACAGTCAATTTTCGCCTGCTCATAGCTTCTTGTAGAAAGGAAGCACGCCGGAGATGCCGCAAATGCTTTCTTGCCGCATTTTGCAAGACCGGCAGAAACGCTGACCAGATCCTGCTCCGCAATACCCATCTCCACAAACTGCTCCGGATACGCATTTGCAAACGGTGTCAGGGAAGCACTTCCCCTGGAATCGCTGCAGAGCACCACGATATCTTGATCCGTCTCGGCATGTTTCATTAAAACCTCGCAAATGGCCTGTCTGTTTGGAATCTTATTCATGACAGTGCCTCCTTTCTTTCCTCCAGATCCTTCATGATCTGTTCTACTTCCTCCGATGTCGGCACTTTATGATGCCACTCCGCCTTATTTTCCATCACGGAAGAACCACAGCCCTTCGTTGTATTTGCAATAATAACCGTCGGTTTTCCCTTACAGTGTTTCGCCAGCTCAAACGCATGAACGAGCGCGTCCATATCGTTGCCCGGTACGGAAAGAACATTCCATCCGAACGCTGCCCATCTCTCCTCCTGGCTGTCCTGTTTCATGACATCCTCGGTATTTCCGGAGATCTGCAGACGGTTGCGGTCTACGATCGCACAGAGGTTGTCCAGCTTGTAGTTTCCTGCGGACATTGCGCCCTCCCAGACAGAGCCTTCTGCCAGCTCGCCGTCACCCATAACGGTGTAAACACGGTAATCTTTTTTATCCATTTTTCCTGCCAGCGCCATTCCCACGCAGACCGGAAGTCCGTGGCCGAGAGAACCGGAATTCATCTCGATGCCCGGCAGTTTATTGTTCGGATGGCCGATGTACGGGCTGCCGAATTTGGAGAATTTTTCGATGACCTCTTCCATCGGGAAGAATCCCTTTGCTGCAAGTACTGCATAATATGCCTCAACGGAATGACCTTTACTCATTACAAAACGGTCGCGGTCCGGGTCGTCCATGTTCTTAGGGCTGATGTTCATCTCTTTAAAATACAGCGCTACAAGCACATCAATGACACTCATGTCACCGCCGATGTGGCCGCCCTTGCCGGAAACTACCATTTCCACTACTTTCTTCCGCAGATCATACGCCAGACAACTCAATTCCTTGTATTCACTCATGATTTTCATTCTCCTCTTAAATATGCTTTGACATCTTCCTTGATCGGATCATATAAATCCGGGGCAATGCCGATGTATTTGCATGCTTCATACAGAACCGGCACGACGTTCTCGTGGATACCGACGCAGTGGTGGATGTACGGTCCTTCCACGATTTTTGCCTCCAGGCGTTTCAGGTTCTGTACCTCAACCCATACGTAAGTTCCCTTCGTATAAGGTCCCTCGACACCTTTTGCATTTCCAAGCAGCAGGGAGTACTCTCCGTTGTCTCCGTCAAAACGCGCCAGTGTCATTTCGCCTAATTTTGCCTGTGCCTCTACAGCGCCCGGATGGCTGAATGCCAGAGGATAACCGATCGTCGGTTTTTCCTGTGCAACAGAAATCGGCCACGGTCCGCAGTGCTGAAGCAGCTCGCCGTTCTCGTTGTCCGGGTGGCGTACGGTCCAGTCAGCAAAGAAGCTTCTCTTATCGTTTCTGCCGGCAGCCTCTACCATCAGAGCGGTGATGGCACCGTGGATATCGGTCTCACAGACAACCGGAATTCCCTCTTCGTTCAGCAGGGAGTTTGCCGCACACGGCATAATGCCGATCTCGCCCTGCAGTGCGTTCCAGCACTGGATCGCAATGGCATTGCAGGAATATTTGACAGCCAGGTTCTTCATCGCAACCTTCAGAGCTGCTACATTTTCCAGCTCTTCCGGTTTTATTTTTACACACATATTGGTATTGCAGTAAGCAACGACTTTCTCTACCTCGGTGCCCTCTGCTTTTACTTTCTTCATCTCTTCGGTCAGCTCCGGAAGCGGAATCGGGGAAAGCTGAATATTGAATTTTTCCAGCAGCTCGCCCTCGTTGCACATCGTGGACCAGAAGTCGAACGGACGCGGTCCGATCTGAAGGATTCTGGTGTGACGGAAGGTATCTACCACATTACATACGGCGAGGAAATCCTTGATGCCGCGCTCAAATTCCGGATCGGTCAGGCGGCAGTTTGTCATGTAGGTGAACGGAACGCCAAAACGGCGCAGCACTTTTCCGGTTGCGAACAGGCCACACTGGCTGTCGCGGAGACGCACACCGTTCTCATCCGGTCTCTCATCGCGCGGTCCCCAGAGGAGTACCGGAAGCCCCATTTCCTTTGCCAGTCTTGCACAGACATATTCCGTGCCGAAGTTTCCGTGCGGGAAGAAAATTCCCTTTACGTTCTCACGGCGGAATTTCTCCTGGATTTTCTCACGATCCGCCTCATCGTAAAACAGCCCCTCCTCGTTGATATCTGTGATATCAACAAATTCAACGCCGAGCTCTTTTAAACGCTCTCTCGTCAGGTTGGCGTATTTTACAGCATCCGGAGCGCTGAAAATACTTCTTCTTGTAGGTGCAAATCCGATCTTAACTGATTTCATATTCTTTTCCTCCACTTAATTGTTTTTAAATTTCGTTAAACTTTATTCTAAATTTGCCTGCTTTCTATGGCTCTTATATTACTAAATTCTTTTGAATTTGTCAACATCTATTCAACTTTATTAAATCTTTTTTAGTAATTTACACAAAAAAGAATGGCTGTTTTTATGCATTTCTTCATATTTCATTTTTTTACAGCTCAGAAGTTGACTTCTTTTTTAATTCATATTAAAATCAATGCATAAGTTTAATATTTTTCAGATAAACACTGAAATAAATTTCAACATCCCGCATGTAAAAACACACAAAAGCAGCGTGCGGGCTGATTTTATCGAACAGGAGCTGAAATTTTATGAATATTTCTGCGAAAGAACTGGCAAAGCTGATCAACGTATCGCCTGCCACGGTTTCTATGGTTTTCAATAACAAACCCGGCATCAGCGATGCCACAAGAGAGCTGGTTTTAAAAACCGCAGCCGAGTATGGCTATGCGCCGAAAAAAAATGAATCCTCCGGCGCTTCCTCCCGCATTATTCAGCTGGTCAATTACAAAAAGCACGGAAAGGTTGCTGCCGACACACCGTTTTTCTCCCAGCTGACCGAAGGAATCTCCACCGAATGCACCCGCCAGGGCTGTGCGCTTCATATCTCCTATTTTTATGAGACCATGGATATTGACAGCCAGCTCGATGCACTCCGCGCTGTGGACTGTGAAGGCATTCTGCTTCTTGCAACCGAAATGGCTCCGTCCGATTTCCGCAAGTTCCGCGATTTTTCTGTTCCGATCGTTGTCGTGGACTGCTATTACGATGAGCTCGATTACGACTGCGTTCTGATCAACAACATTCAGGGGGCGTTCAACGCCACAAATTATCTGATCCAGTGCGGACACAAAAACGTGGGCTACTTTCACTCGAACCTCGACATCAGCAACTTCTCCGAACGCGCCGACGGCTACTACAAAGCGCTCCGTGCAAACGGTATCAGCACCTCGCATCCATATGTCCACCCGGTTTCCCCTACCTCGGACGAGGGCTACCGCGACATGCTGCGCCTTCTCGAGTCGAAAGCTCCGATCGCAGATGCTTACTTTGCCGACAATGACATCATCGCTGCGGCCGCCATGCGGGCGCTGCGTGAAAATGGCTACCGCATCCCGGAGGATGTCTCCATCATCGGCTTTGATGACGTTCCGATGTGCGATATGATGGTTCCTCCGCTTTCCACCATGAAGGTCCGAAAACGCGAGCTCGGCGCCACCGCTGTTCAGCGTCTGCTCGACCGCGTAGCTGATCCGAAACGTGAGTGTCTGAAGATGTGCATGGCAACGAAACTTGTGAAACGCCAGAGTGTTTCCAAACGTTGATTCTGCTTTTTATGCTCCCCGTATTCGGCGCCAATCTGCTCCAGGCACTGTATGGAACCGTCGATCTGATGGTCGTCGGCCAGTTTGCCTCCACGGCAGATGTTTCCGCTGTTTCCACCTTCTCCGCACAGAACGTCGGTGCCGGAGAATACAAGCGTGCCCGCTCATCCATGTATCTCGGCATGATCTGGACATTCGCGGTGGGACTTGCCGTTTTTCTGTTCAGCTTCTCCCACGGTGCGCTTCTTGCCCGTCTCTTCTCGGATGATAAGGACGTCATCGCGGCCGCAGCCGATTATCTCCGCTCCTACGCAGTGGACTGTGTGATCGTCGGCATCAACTTCTCCATGATGGGATACCTGAATGGAAATGGAAAAACATTTTTTGTGGCCCTGCAGGGTATTTTGAGCACACGCGGCGCACGCTTGCAAAAAACAGGCAACTTAACGTCTGGCAGCCGCTATGCAAAAAGAGCGAAACGTCTCCTTTTCTGTGGGGAAGGCTTTTCGCTCTTTTTCTTTGCATTTTTCCGCGCTGCTGTGCTATAGTTATCACAAAATGATTTCTATGTATAAACATTCGTTTTGAAAGGAGTTTTTCTCATGCAGTCCGCAAATGATCTGAAACAGCTTTTATTTGGCATCAACCACAAAAGCTATCCCGCCTATAAATCTACCCGCGGTGCTTACCAGTTTCCGCGCTACACCCTCTCCATCGACCATGTCCAGGGCGATCCGTTCGCTGCCCCGTCGCGTGTCAGCGTCCATATCAATGGAAAAACCGCCGCATTTCCAACATCGCTCTACGACACATATGAGAAGCGCGTCGCCCTTCAGGATTACCTGCTGCGCCAGTTTGCGCGCGCGATCGCACCGTACTCGTTCCGCGCGAAGGGCTCCGGCAAAAGCGGTCTGCTTGGCGTCAGCCGCTGCGGCCAGGAAATTCTCGAGCGCACTGCCTGCGTTTTAAATCCGTCCGACGGCAGTCTTATCGTCAACATGGAAATCGGCTTTCCCGCCAATGGCCGCACCATCGCCTCGCAGGAACTGATCCGCATTCTCTTCGACTTCCTGCCGGGCTGCGTGGAAAAATCGCTTCTGTACCGCAGTCTGGATCCGAAAGCATGCGCCGGTGGCGCCCG
>OGQS01001402.1_pt1 | contig 13034 bp, 10 predicted proteins | sample 1553331 | NCBI WGS metagenome assembly OGQS01 (sample SAMEA2580012, study PRJEB22360) | human gut metagenome | biome: human gut; feature: human-associated habitat; material: faeces | place: Denmark | collected 2008/2010
CCTAGCCATGCTGAAACAGGGAATCCATCTGGCACCTTCTCAATTTGAAGCAATGTTCCTTTCAACAGCGCATTCCGATGAAGTACTTGAAGATACACTTACCAAGATCCGAAATTACTTTATGTAAAGTACGTAAGAAAATACACATTCAACAGAGAATGTCAACTTGTTCTTGCAAATGAATTCGCAAGACGTACAAAAATCGGTGGACTGATCTGTTTTGGAGCTATTCCGGCTATACTTACAGTGTATTTCATCGCAATCTATATCTGTGCAGCAAATGGTGCAGAATGGGCACTGAATAACGATACTTATGTACATATGACAAGCTGGTTCCATTATGCAAAATTGTATGCTGCAACAGCAGGGTGTATTGGTTTTATGATGCTGAAATACAAATGGGGAATTGGTAAGACAGAATGGTTCAAAGTATTCCCGTTTGCAATCGTTGCAATCAATATTCTGATTGCAGTAGTAAGTGATTTTGAATCAGGTATCCGTGGATTCATGGCAATGAAAGAATTCGGTGACCGCTGGTGGCTGTCTTCAGAAAATGTATGGCTCTACGGAGGATGGTGGAACTGGGTGAACGGAATTGCCGGAATCCTGAATATCTTCTGTATGACAGGATGGTGGGGAATCTACACATCCAAGAAACATGATGATATGCTTTGGCCGGATATGACATGGTGCTTCATTATTGCATATGATCTGTGGAATTTTGAGTACACATACAATAACCTGACAACACATGCATTCTACTGTGGTGTTGCATTACTTCTTGCTCCGACATTTGCAAATATGTTCTGGAACAAGGGTGGCTGGATCCAGAACCGCGCGAATACACTGGCACTGTGGTGTATGTTTGCTCAGGTATTCCCATTATTCCAGGATGCAAGCCGTTTCTCAGTAATTCCGGCTCTGTATTCTGACGGATTCATGGATGCAGCAGTAAGACCGACAAGTGCTAATCCAACCATGCAGGGTGTGATCGCGGTAATTGCACTTGCAGCGAATGTGATCTGTCTGGCTGCAATTATTAAGAGAGCAAAACAGCAGAAGAAGAATCCATACAAGAATGAGATCTTTACAGATCAGAAGGATTATAAGGAAGCAATGGCGAGAGCAGAAGTTTAAATTTGTATTTAGACGTTTGAATTCTGAGTAATGAAGCAAAAACTTTTGTTGGATAAGGGCGTTATGTGGATACTTTATTGCATCGGACACCGGCCCGCTCCTCTTCATCCCTTTGAATGAATGTAACGAAAAAGCCCAAACAGGCATCGTGAGTGATTTCTGTTTGGGCTTTTTCTAACATTCAGAACAAAGTGTATTCAGAACCGCTCCTGCCTTAAAATGTGTCCTCAACAATAAAGTATCCACATCACTTACATTATCCAGGACAGAAGGGATTGCCGTGGAACGAATTCAACACTTAAATACAGAATTCCGGATGGAAGTAAAAAAGGAACGCTATCGACTGAACCTGAGTCTATCTTCTCGTTTACGTGCAACAAATACAAATTTATACAAACTCATTGGAATAGTAAATCTGATGCTTCCCATCAATGCAGTCCTGCATAGATTCCTGAACCCATGCAATCGCTCCTTGGGTGTCTCGGTCGCGGATATAGGTCCAGGTCTTATAATTGCTTCGATATAATTCTTCTATCCCATAGAGTTCACAATAACGTTCCCACATATTAAAAATCGGTGCTCGGAAAGACTGGAAAATAAGTGGAATCAATGTATTCCCGGAAATCAGGGCAAACTCGTGTTGGAATTCGTAAGCAGCTTCAATGGCAGTGGTGACATCCTGTGCATCACGGATCTGATTAACGAATTCGAGGAGACGCTGGATGTTTTTGTCGCTGATCGTGTCGATGGCGAGCTGTGCAGCAAGTGTATCAAGCGCAATGCGGACTTCGAAGATGGAACGAATCTCCTGATCACGCATGCGTCCGCCGTTGTAATTCATGATCGCAATCAATGTATCCAGAGTCCCTTTTCTGCGGAAATCTGCTACATAAGTTCCACTGCGGGGTTTTACGGTGAGGAATCCTTTCTTCTCCAGCTCACTGATCCCGTTGTTGACAACCGCACGGCTGACCTGCATCATTTCAGCAAGCTGGCGTTCCGGTGGAAGTTTCTCTCCGACCTGTAGCTTGCCGGAAAGAATCAGATGTTCTAATTGTTCAATAAACAGATCCCTCAGGGAAGGGGAACTGATCTTCTGAAATTCCATAATAAATTCTCCGTTTCGTAAGCGTTATCTTCACAAAGTGTGTTTTGATGAGATGAAAATGTTGAAAATCTCGTAAAAAATAACGTTTATTGTTGATAAGTTTATTATAGGGAAAACAGGCGGTGGATTCAATACTCTATATTTATATCAGCTGGGAGATGACTCCCATCTCTATAGGTGGTGAGAAACAAGCTAGTATCAGTGGTGGGAGTCATCTCCCAGCTGATATAGCCTCCGACAGGATTGCAGAGGAATTCTTGAAAAGCAAGAAGATTGTGGTATTATAGTTAGAGTAAATTGTGCGAGTATATCAGATATGAGAGGAACAATCATGGTAAAGATAGATTTGATTACAGGTTTTCTGGGGGCAGGAAAGACAACATTTATAAAAGAGTATGCATCCTACCTGCTTCGTCAGGGTCTGAATATCGGAATTCTGGAAAATGATTTCGGTGCGGTGAATGTGGATATGATGCTTCTTCAGGAGCTGCAGGGAGAAAAATGTGAACTGGAAATGATTTCCGGAGGGTGTGATAAAGAGACACACCGCAGACGATTCAAGACAAAGCTGATCTCTATGGCAATGTGTGGATATGACAGAGTAATCGTGGAGCCGTCGGGAATCTATGACGTGGATGAATTTTTTGATGGATTAAGAGAAGAACCTCTGGATCGGTGGTACGAAATCGGAAGTGTGATCACAATCGTAGATGCGGGACTGGAAGAAAATCTGTCAGATCAGGCGGAATATTTGCTGGGATCTGAGGCGGCGGATGCGGGTGTGATCGTGCTGAGCAGGCTGGATAAGGACAATGCTTGTGAAGAACAGGAAAACAGAATTATTTCACATGTCAATCGTTCTCTTGAACGCATTGGATGTACCAGAAGAATTGAAAAAGAAGTGATCGCAAAAGACTGGGATATGCTAACAGAGGAAGATTTCGCACAGATTCAGAACAGCAGCTATCAGATTGAGTCGTTTCGCAGACCGGAAGGTACAGAAAAGGATGGATTCCAGACCTTATATTTTATGAATCTGAATCGGACAGAAGAAGAACTGGTTCCGGCTGTGAAAAAGCTGTTTGGTAAACGTGGATGCACAGATGATTCTGAAAAAGAAAACAATAAAAATCTTAATGATATCGGAAGAGTGTTCCGGGTAAAAGGATTTATGAAGAATCAATCCGGTGACTGGATGGAGCTGAATGCGACAACACAGAAGATGACAGTAAATCCAATCAAAGAAGGACAGGAGATTCTGATCGTGATCGGTGAGGATTTGAAAGAAGACAAGATTCGTGAGTGCCTGGAAGACAAATGCACTGAGGGAGCGGAAAATGAGTGAAATTCAATTGCCGGAAGCATTTCTGAAACTAAGAGAAGTGCTGGAACAAGGACAGTTTGAACTGCTTTTTACAGAAGAAAAACTGCGGCTGGTTTATTTGATGAACGATGCGGTAGAGAGCTTTCTTGTCTTTGAAAATGCAAGGATGACAGGTCAGTATAGAGAGGATTATGAAGGTGAACTAGAAGCGGAGTTAAGTGTAACAGAAGAACCGGAGGAGTCCTATGTCCTTGTAGTTCATCAGGGTGAGACCGTGGTTACGATTTTTTTTGAGGATATAAGTGAAGAAGTACACTTATATGACTATGGAGAAATCGGACATTTCTGGGTGAAAGGTGCGGAATATCTGCGTCAGATAGAATATAAGATTGCAATCGTACGGGATAAACTGGATTATCTGGGAGCAAAATACTGTAATCAGACGGAGCGGAAACTAGCTGTGCTGGCGGACTTTCCGCCGCTGAATCATTGCTGTTATCCGGCAGTTTCAGAGCAATATGTAGTTCCAAGGGAAAATCCGTGGGTACCGTCAGCAGAAGCACATCAAGTGATGCAGGAGCTTGCGGCAACAGTAGAAGATAAAAAGTTACTAAGATGTCTAAAGTTTTATCAGAAACATCCATGGAAGCGGAGTGCAAAAAAGATTGCCGGGATGTTGCAGGAAAAGCGTCATGCAGAAGTCACAGATCTTTTGATGGAAGAACTGCAGATGGCAGCAGCAAATTACCCGAGAAGAAAATTCACAGATGAGGAAGAAAGTCAGAATCGTAAGATTGAGAAGAGAGCATCAGAGCGGAAACGAGAGTTAGAAGAACAGGGATTTCGGATAAATATATTTCGTGAGGAACCATTTATTGCATCAAGAGATTCACTCCAATACAAAATCAGTCTGATGATTTGGGAAAAGAAAGGAAAAAAACGAAAAGTTCAGATAGAAGAATTTTCTGCTGACCGGAGAGGATAAGTATGGAACCATTTTATTATAGTAAGATGAATAAGATGCAGCAGGCGGCGTATCATGCAATCTGCCAGGGGATCTTGCAGATGGAGAAGGAGATTCAAGTACCGCGTATGAGCGGAGAAGAATTGTATAATGTATTCTTCCGGATGCGCCTAGATCACCCGGAGATTTTCTGGGCAACGGGATTTAAGTATCGTTATTATCAGGAATCACCGAACATTCAGTTTCTGCCGGAATATTTGTTTGACCGGGCGAAGGTGAAAGAACATCAGAAGGCAATGAGATCCAGAGTAGAGAAACTTGCACGACCGGCGCAGAAATTATCAGAATCAGAGAAAGAAAAATACATTCATGATTTCATTTGCGAGAATGTAAAATACGATAAATTGAAGAAACCTTATTCACATGAGATTATTGGTCCGTTAGGACAGGGTGTCGGAGTTTGTGAGGGGATTGCAAAAGCGGTGAAAGTGCTGTGCGATGAGCTTGGAGTCTGGTGTATGATCGCTATTTGCGGGAATAATCCGGATAAGGGAATCAAATACCGTCATACATGGAATATCGTGCGGATTAATGGGAAATATTATCATTTAGATGCGACATTTGATAATACACTTACAAGAAACTGTACGATCGGAGAAGAAATCCGTTATGATTATTTCAATCTGGAAGATAAATCGATTTTCCGGGATCATGAGCCTTTGATCGCTCCGGCTATGAAGTGTATGGACGGAGATCATTTCTATTATAAAGAAAAGAAACTGTCTTTTACAAAACCGGAAGAAGTTTATAAAAGAGCACTTCAGATGGCAAAGAAAGGAAGAATTCTGACGTTTCACTGGCGCGGAGGTTATCTGACAAAAACAGTTCTGGAAGAATTGCTTGATCTGATTGAAAAAGCAGGTGCGGAGAAAGGGAAGAAACCAAGAATCAGCCTTAACTGGCCACAGGCAGTGATTCGTTTTGGGTATGTTGATGCAGAGATAGCAGGAAGTAGCGCAGCAGAAGAAGTGCAAATGGAAGAAGCGAATGAAGGTGAGATGCATTCTGACTAAAATACATATGTTATATATGCTTCAGACCGAGATTGGTATCAGAGTGACAGTTGAGAATTTACAAGAAAAAGTCAGTGTGGTAGAATAGGATTGAACCGTGAAAGTTGTCGATATCTGTAGGATATAAGCGGGAGAAGAAACAACTTTCAAAAACCAAAGATGGTGACAAAAGAGAGGTTAAACAGATGATAATTGTAAAAACATACAGAGGACATATTCGTAACTGGGAAGAACTTTGTGAGAGACTTGGAATTGATCTTACACTTTCCAGAGAAGAAAGAGAACATGAGATTTTGATTAAGGCATATCAGACATGGGGATGCGAGATGGCAGATCATATGCACGGAATGTTTGCATTTGCCTTATGGGATGAGGAAGAGCAGAAGCTTTTCTGTCTGAGAGATCAGTTTGGAACAAAACCATTCTATTACTATGAGACAGAAGATGGAGAGCTTCTTTATGGAACGATGATCCGTGATATTATCGATCAGCCGGGATTTAAGAAAGAACTGAATGAAGAGATGCTTCAGCTGTATTTAAGTCTGACCTATGTTGCCGGAGAAAATACATTTTTCCGTGGACTGAAAAAACTGTTGCCGGGACGCTATCTGATCTGGCAGGATGGAAAGCTTGAGATTCACAGATACTGGAAACCGGAATTTCATCCGGATGAGAGCAAGACTCTGGAAGATTGGGCTGATGAGATTCATAATACTCTGAAAGAAATCATGCCAGAGGTAAAAACAGCGGATGAAAAAGTAGAATCATTCCTGTCAGGTGGTGTAGATTCTTCCTATGTGCTTGCAATGTCTGATGCAGAACAGGCAGACTGTTGTGGATATGAGGAAGAGAGATTTGATGAATCTGTTCTTGCAGAGAAGACAGCACAGCTTCTTGGAAGAAAATTTTCCAGAAGTATCATTACACCGGAGCAGTTCTTTGATATTGTACCTTATGTTATGTACAATATGGAGCAACCACTTGGAGATGCATCGGCGATTGTATTTACACTTGGATGTAATGCAACAGCAGAACATACGAAGATCTGTTATTCCGGAGAGGGTTCTGACGAATTCTTCGGTGGTTATAACATGTACAGAAATGCAGAGCGTTATGGTGAGAATCTGAAGAATTTCTATGTTGGAAATACCAATATCATGAAAGAAGACGAGAAGCAGAAGATTCTTAAGAAATACGATCCAGACGTACTGCCAATCGAACTTGCACGAGGAATCTACGAGGAGACAGAAGGTCTTGATCCGTTGACAAAGATGTCTGATGTAGATATTCAGATCTGGCTGGAAGGTGATATTTACCTGAATGTTGATAAGATGAGTACAGCAGCCGGACTTGAGATCCGTATGCCGTTGACAGATAGAAGAATTTTTGATATCGCATCTCGTATGCCGTCTCGTTTTAAAGTAAATGAAGAGCAGAATAAGGTGGCATTCCGTACAGCAGCTGCGAAAGTTCTTCCGGAAGAAATTGCATTCCGTAAGAAGTTGGGATTTATCGTACCAATCCGTATCTGGATGGCTGATGAGAGATATAATCAGGACGTACAGCGTCTCTTCCACAGTGATATTGCAGAGAAATTCTTTGATGTGGATGCAATCAATGCGATTTTTGATGAATATGTTGGAGGAAATTCTGATAACTGGAGAAAAGTATGGACAATCTATACGTTCCTTGTATGGTATGAAGAGTACTTTGTGAAGAGATAATAAAAAGACTATGTATTAAGACTTTAAACATTTTTAAGTGATGGGGTGGAAGCATAAAAAGCTTTGCCCCTTTTTGTTATCCCATTTGATTATCCGGGATATCCACGAAAAAGAGACAAAAGAAAATCCACCGTATGCACCTACGCTATACAGTGGATCTTCACTTTGTTATTCCATCCATTGGAATATTCCTCCTTATTTACTTGATATCTATCTGAAACTATTATCTCAAATAGTGATTTTATATTTTATTTCATTTAATTATCCCATTGGAATATCCTTCTTTCGATTCTTCTTTTATCTATTTTGGATTTTAACTTATCGTCCCATTGGAATTTACCTCTTTCAATTTATTTGTTTGATGATTTAATGAACTATCCCATTGGATTCTACCTCTCTCTCTTTAAATATCGTTTCCGTTTTTTAAATTCTGGTGGTCTGTACCTCTTTCTTTAGATTTTTAAGGATTTAATTTACCTTCCCATTGGACTATACCTCTGTTTCTTTAAAATTAATTTTAATGAAAGGATTAAGTGTCTGGTGGTTTGTCCTCCTTTTTGTTTTTTATTTCGTTTCCTTTTGTTGATTCTATATTAACTCACAGATAGGCATTTGTCAATAGAAAATCAGAAAAAAGTTAAAAATAATTCAAATATACAGAAAATAAGAAATAAAACACAAAAAATACAGGCTATTAGTTGCGCCTAAGGTAATTGCATTAGATAGAAAAGTGGACGCAATCTATGGAAACATGGTATGATACTAAGAAAAGAGTTGCCAGCTGCACATAGAACGAACAGCAACAGAATGCAATGCTACAGGTCCTTGCAACGGGCGGGAAATGGAGAGAGAAAATTGAGTAAAGAGTCAAGAACCAGCTGTGAAACATGCACTTATTATATTTATGATGAGGAGTATGAGTGTTATCTCTGTGATAAGAATATGGATGAGGATGATTACATCCGTCTGATGACAAATCAGCATTATCAATGTCCATATTATCGGAATGGAGATGATTATCTTGTTGTTAGAAAACAGCTGTAGAATCATAGAAAAAGCAAGGAAGTACAAAACCAAAAGAAAGAATAAGAAGAAAAGCGGGAGAATCGTTGGATCAGATTCTCCCGTTTTTTAAGAAAGACCTTTGTGCAAGCACCGGTGGTTTCAGACCTTTTGACCCTGGTATCATTAAATAGTTTTCAATACTTTTAAGAGCCGATTATTGTCTTCTGGTTTCATAATGCAGAAGCGGATGAATTCGCCATCCAGACATTGGAAAGAAGAGCAGTCGCGGATCATAAGTCCTTCTTTTATACAAGCTTCGAATACATCGAAAGAAGTTACTTCTGGCTTTAAAATCTTCACAAGGATAAAGTTTCCATATGGAAAATAAACCTTGAAAGAAGACATCTTTTTTAATTCAAGAAACATCCGGTCACGTTCCGTCAGGATTAATGCACGTGTCTGACGGATGTAGGAAGTGTCTTTGAACATCTGCTCGCCGGCATATGCTCCAAGACTGTTTAAGGACCATGGAATCTGCTTTTCTTTCATCTGAGATAAGAATTCTTTATTTCCGGTAATGCCGTATCCAAAACGCATTCCCGGAGCTGCGTAGAACTTGGACACACCGCGCAGTACCATGAGATTAGAGAAATCTTTTGTGTATGGAACAGCGGTTACTTCCTGAACGGAAGGTGCAAATTCTACATACGTTTCATCAATCATGACAAAGATATCGCGGTTTGCGCAGAATGAAAGCAATGCACGCATTTCATCTTTTAAGATGGCAGAAGAAGTTGGATTGTTCGGATTGCAGAGAATCAGAAAATCATATCCGTTTAACAAAGTCCGGCAAAGATCTTCTACATCTAATTCAAAATTTTCCGCTTCCTGAAGATGATAATAGTCCTGTGTACTTCCGGAGAAAGAAAGTTCTCTGGAGTATTCAGAATAGGTTGGACCAAGAATCAGAGTGCGTTTCGGTGCTCTTGTTTCAATCAAAAGAGAAATCAGTTCGCTAGAACCGTTGCCCGGCAGGATGAAATCAGCAGGAACATCGCAGTACTCAGCAATTGTGTTGCGAAGTGATTTATAATCTCGGTCAGGATAAGAAGAAAAGAGGTCCACATGAGCCGCAACAGCTTCCTTAACAGAAGGGGAAAGTCCGAGTGGATTTACATTTCCGGCAAAGTTTGTAATACTGTTTTGGTCGATATGATAATACTCACTGATTTTCTCAATATCACTTCCATGAAAAACTGGTTTTGTATTCGTCATAGGCGTCTCCTCCTTAGTAGGTTTCAAATAAAATTCCAAGCGTATTTGGTCCACAATGGCTGGAAATCGTACAGCTTGCTTTCGTTATATGGATTTCATCAAAATGCATAGCTTCTTCGATTGTATTTTTAACAAGTTTAATATATTCCGGCTCAATTCCTGAATGCGTGATAAAGATCAGCGATGGATCAATATCCGGATAAGCAGCAAGTTTGTCTTTTACATATTTCACAAGAACTTTATCAAGCGTTCCTCTGTATTTTTTTCCTACATTCATGCTTCCGTCTTCCGTGCTGACTTCAATACATGGCTTTAATTTCAGAACATTTGCTCCGAGAGCAGCGACCGTCGAACAGCGCCCACCGGCATGTAGAAATGTCAGCGTATCCAAAATAAAGCTGGCATGACAATGCTTTGTGCGTTCGCGAAGAGCTTCGGCAATGTCTTCCGCTTTCAATCCCTGCTCGATCATCCGACCGGCATCTGTTACAAGAAGTCCGGTTCCGGTGGAGAGAGAACAACTGTCAATCACATGAACATGCCCGAGCTCTTCAGCAGCAATACAGCAGTTTTGATGAGCACTGGAAAGTGAGCTGCCAAGATTGATATGGATCACTTCATAGCCTTCATCGACCCATGGTTTAAAATGTTCAATATATTCCGCAACATTGACGGCGGCTGTTTTTGGAAGGATTTTTTCATCGTAATATTTCTGATAAATTTCTTCCGGTGTAATGTCAATGCCGTCCCTATAATCTTTTCCATCCAGAATGATGTGGAGTGGAAAATAGTGTACATGATAACGTTCTTTTAGTTCCTGATCCAGGTCACAGGTACTGTCGGCACTTAAAATGATCTTATTTGTAACAGAATCAGTCATAATTCTCCTCCTAAATTAGTTCAACAACTTGAATTGTATGGCTAGTATGTATTTGTACTGCATAATGTGTACACAAATTATAACATATTTTTCCCATAGAGTATAGTTTTTGTATCCAAAAAACAATACAAAATAAGACTTTTTTGCTATTGTTCGCTCATAATTACTACTTGTTCGCTCTTACTGTATTAAAAATGCAAAGAATTTTGGAAGCTTTTATTGACATATATAGATAATCGATATATAATCAAGCCAAGATATGTAGATAACCGATATATCAGCTGGGAGTCAATCCCCCAGCTGATATAGCCTCCGGCAGGATTGCAGAGGTGCGCGTCATTTTGCAATGAGAATGTTAAGAAGTGTACGGTTAACGTAAAATCAGAAGATTAGGAGGAATTGTTATGGCAGTTGACAGAAGTCTGGTATCAGGAAGCACAACGATGTTGTTATTAAAGCTTTTATCTGAAAAGGATATGTATGGTTACGAGATGATCGAGACCTTAAGAGAAAAGTCCCAGAATGTGTTTGAATTAAAGGCGGGAACGTTATATCCATTGCTTCATGGAATGGAAGATAAGAAATATCTGACAGTTTATGAGAAAGAGGTCGGAGGTAAGGTTCGTAAGTATTACAGTATTACGAAAACCGGGAGGAAAGTTTTAGAAGAGAAGAAAGAAGAGTGGAAAATTTATTCATCGGCTGTAGTGAATGTGTTGAATGCAGCAGTTTGTTAGAAAGGGTGATGTTTGATGAGACGAGAGGAGTATTTGCATACATTAACAGAACAGATTCGCTGTAAGATGGCAAGAGGGACGATAGAACAGGAGATCAATGATCATATTGAGGATCAGAAAGAGGAATTCCTAAGTGAAGGAATGAGTCAGACAGAAGCAGAAGAAGCTGCGGTTCGAGAAATGGGTGATCCGGTAGAAGTCGGGCTTGAGATGGATAGAATCCACCGGCCGACAATGGCGTGGGGAATGATTGCGCTGATTGTTGGGTTAAGTCTTGCAGGCTATCTTTTACGAAGTGTTATGTATCAGACCGTTTTAGGTATTGAGCAGAGTGCGGGAAAAACAGAAGACTTGTTCTGGACAGGAATGTCATCCAGTTGGCATACGTCGCTGGAACTGCCGGCACTTTTGCTTGGACTTGTGCTGATGATTGGTATTTGCTATATGGATTATACGAGGATTGCGGTTTATGCAAAACCAATCTTGATCGCATATCAGGTGTTACTTTTCATTGGACTGCAGGTTGCCGGTTTGAAAATGAATGGATCAACAAGATATATCAGAATGCCTTTCGGAATTGGATTGAATCTGATTGACTTACTCTGGCTGACAATTCCGTTGTTTGCAGCGGTATTATATAGTTATAGAGGTCAGGGATACCGAGGAATTTTAAAGGCAATCCTCTGGATGATCATTCCGTCTTATTTTCTGATCAAAAGATGCCAGAGCCTGATCGCGGCAATGATACTGGAAGTGGTTTATTGTGTGGTTCTGGCGGCGGCTGTTTACAAAGGCTGGTTTCAGGTTTGTAAAAAAGCAGTACTTACGGGAATCGGAGTAGTTGTTGTTCTGATACCGGTACTGCTTGCAGGAGGCATCTGGTGTTTTGGCATGGCTTACCAGAAAGAGCGTATAGCGGCTATTTTCTCGATCGGTGATTATGCAGTAGATTTCCCAAGAGTCAATATGATTCGGGAAATGATTTCCGGAAGCTCAGCATTTCATGGCAATCCGCAGTTTAAAGAACTTCTGAAATACGTAGACGGAAGTGTCCATCTGCTTGCCAGTGTGGTAGCTGCTTATGGAATACTGGCAGGTATTCTACTGGTTCTTTGTCTGGTGATTCTGATCTTTCGGTTTGCTAAGATTTCATTAAATCAGAAGAACCAGCTTGGTATGGTGATGGGAACAGGATGTACAGCATTGTTTCTGATTCAGACAGTAGTTTTTATATTAGAAAATCTGGGAGGAGTCGGTGAGATGGGAATCTACTGTCCATTCTTTACAACAGGAAGATCAGGTATGCTGACATCTTATATCCTGCTAGGATTACTACTCAGTATCTGCAGATATCAGAAGACAGCGCCGGAACCGGTAATCAGGTCCTGGCGCTGGAGGCAACGTTCTCAATCATGAAAAATAAATTATTTTGTTGTATTACGACGAATTAATACAGGGGCAATTTGTTTATGAACAGGTTCACCTAATGGTTTGGGAACACGCTTTTTCTGCTCTTCCATCTGTTGGACAAGAAGATCCATGGCAGTCTTTGCAATCACATCAATCTGCTGGCCGATGGTTGTGATCGGAAGGATTGCCTCGCTGGCAATCGGAGAGTTGTCAAATCCAACAATCTCATAAGTAGAAGGAAATGTTCCATATTTTTGGAAAATTAAATTAAGAAACATATTTGCATAGGTATCATTCGCGAGAAAGATACCTTTTTTTTGATTGGGGTATTTTGCTTCTATTTTATTGAAAATCTCTCGGATTACATCCAAAAGCTCATGATAAGAAGCACCTTTTA
>OGQS01001410.1_pt1 | contig 12929 bp, 9 predicted proteins | sample 1553331 | NCBI WGS metagenome assembly OGQS01 (sample SAMEA2580012, study PRJEB22360) | human gut metagenome | biome: human gut; feature: human-associated habitat; material: faeces | place: Denmark | collected 2008/2010
ACTAAAGAAAAACTTTATCCTAAAGTGCTTGACAACTACCGGGGTTCCAGAGATTGAATTTTGGATGCGTAGGGCAAGTTTACCCACAACGCTTTTAGAGATGGAAAGGGCGGAAGCAGTAGCACGCTGACTTGTTCCAAGCTCTAATTGACTAATAACTTGTTTAATTAGCGAGATATTTAAACTCATCATAATTCCTTGTAAAAAAAGGAACTTCTAAGTTAATTAAAACAAGTTGGTTTGTGTGCGAAGTTAATCGAAAATCAAAGGATGACGAGTAATGAGTCTTAATTCCTTTGCGACATTAAAAATAGAGTAAATCAAGAATTGCGCGCTTTGGTCTATAAGACAGTTAAGGCGAAGTTTGCCTTAACCGTCTTATCTGCTAGCGTACTTTTATTAGGAGGCGTCAAGAACTTTCGCGGCATAAGGTCGTAACCTCGCTTCGCTCCGTTACGGCTTATTCCACGATTTCTTGACCCAATTAAGGACATGAGGAGTTCGAGATTTGAGTTTTGGATGGTGCCCACGCTTAATCAGAACACAGAAAGGAAGAAAAAATAATTTTCTTTACCCTCTGCCCACGATCAATAAGAATCCTGCCCACAGATTCAATATTTCTCACTTGAAGAATTGGCCCAGCTCTGTTTCGATGTGAAAAAGACACCGGTTCGAGGTGTGAGAGTTACACCTAAATTAGAACAAATCTCTGAGCTGAGGAATGTCGATGCGGGCTACTTCGCCATCCTCAGCACGCAGTTTAAAAATCCCAACGACGCATTGATCGCCTATAAACTTCGTGACGGAGTGGAAAAGAGATTTGATGACCTCAAGAATGATGCCGACTTGAAACGGCTGAGAATGCATTCTTGCCATACCCGGCAGTCGCGCCTATTTGTACAGTTTATCGCCGAAATTCTGAGGTGTTACTTACTTAACGAGATTCAGTCCAACGGTGAAATGCCAAAATATGTCAAAACCGTCACCGGCTTGCTTGATGAAGTGGCATCCATCAGAAGAGTTTCTATCGGGAACCATCGTAAATTTTATAAGCGTCCCACGAAGCATCAACTGCAAATCATGCAAGCTTTAGGAGTACGACTAAACCCTAATCAATGGCCCTCGCTCTCTGACTTGAAAGATACCCAAAGCTAGAATTTACGTATCTATGAGGGAGGAAACTGATTGATTAGGCTCTGATCAATTCCTCCCCGATGGAAAATTCCCGTCAGATTCTTCGGAAATAAAGCCTCCGAAGGGCGATTGGGAAAAATTACGTATTTTGCAGAGCTTCCTTAATTTAGTCCTTTCAATTTTCTTAGAGTCCCACATTCAAACTTAAACAGCTGCTTAAGTTAAATCTGCCACCTCAGAAGTGTTGTAGAGGCGCAAGCGTGTTAGTAAACAACTTTTTCGCAGCTTCCCGCAGATTATGCTTATACCTCAATTTCGATTCATCGTGACGGCCCGAATACTCATCGTAATTACCATTGAGTTCCGGGACCTCTCCGCCGTTCCAACTATCTCTAACGGCGTTTAGTTCCTCAATAGGAACAGCCCATTCTTGTGAAAACATCTGAAGTGCAATGTTTTGGATTTCTCGAACACGGCTGTACATAATCACGAGAACATCTTTGCCAGCAAAATTATTGGGCTCTTGTTTTAAATCATCCCAAAACTTTTCGATGATCTCGCCAATCGCAGGATTGCTGCGCTTATACAACTCGATGAACTTCTTCACTCTGGCGTCAGCCTTGGGATCAATCTCTGTCTTCTCTATTGTCTTTTCGTTTGGAACAAATGTCTGGATGAGATTCATTAAGTAGTTATAGTTAACTTCGAACGACTTAACAGCCTCTAGTTCGTAATCAAGATCTAACATAAGAGGATTGGGGTCATCGTCTCCTCCTTTCTTGATTTTCTCGCGGGCATTTTGATAAAGCCCCGCCATCGACTGCAGCTTTTGAACCGTAATCCCCAAAGAATTACGTTCTTCTTCGTCCTCAAATTCGTCATATACCTGAGCGCTGCTCAGCAGTCTGTCAACCTTCTGGAAGGCTCTGACGAAAAGTTTAATTTTTTCGAAGTTCTCCGGAGATGATTCATCTATGTCTTCACTGGATATTGTTAGGGCTTTAAGCTCTTGTGCAGCTTGTTTCAAGTCATGCTTAACAGTTTTCCACGCAGGGGCTGAAACTTCGGAAGCCCCTCCGTTAGAGTACAGCAACAAAGCCTCATCAATCTTCTTTGAGTATTCCAAAGGATATTGAAGCGTTACAACCTGACCGTATCTTTTCGTCGCGTTGAAAATTCGATTTGTCCTTGAAAAGGCTTGAATAAGATGCTGAGGTTTCATGGGCGGCCGATCTAAAAAGATCGTCGAAAGACAGGGAGCATCGAAGCCTGTTAACAGCCGATCCACAACGATGACTAGATCCAGCTGTTCTTCCCTTCTTCTGTATCTCGATTCTTTTCGAGCCAGCCTTTTATTTAGATCAGCGTTGTAAGCGTTCAAATCGGAAATATCTGCAGGAGCCTTAGGGAACATTTCCTTATAGTCTTTTAGGGCCTCCGCCATTTCTTTTTGATTTACCTGCGCCCCATCCTCATTTTCACCAACCGTATACGTGATTGCTACTTTAGGAAAATCAGGAAGTTTAGAAAGAATACCTTCTTGGATTTTTCCTCTTTTTTTAAATTCTTTAAAAAGTTTGTAATAGGCTTGGGCTTCTTTAATTGAACTACAGGTAAGCATGGCTTCGAACGTATTCCCTGCCCCTGCATTGATATTGAATTTTCCAGAGCTTCTGTTCAATATGTAATCAACGACTTTCTCCCGATGAGTCGGATTGTTATAGAGGTCCTGATTGCTAGCCTCGCAACGCCTGAGTACTAATTTTTCAAGATCTGTCTCAGACATGTCAGCAAGTTTGTCCTGAGTCTCGAGGTTGTTTTGAAGTGCTATTTCTTGAAGCGACTCCTTACCTTTACCCATCGACTGAATTTGAAAGCCTAAAACAGCGCCATCATGAATAGCTTCTTTAATCGTGTACTTATGAAGAACTGGACCATATAACTCCTCAGTTGTACGCGCAAGATTACCAAGAGCCTCCCTTTTATTCTCAGCAAAGATTGGAGTGCCTGTAAAACCAAACCATAGACTAGGTCTTCCAGGTTCGCCAAAAAAATCATCTAACTCTTTTTTTGTCTGCGGCGAAACTGTTCTATGACACTCATCAACTACAAAGGCTATTCTCTTATTCCTGAGGTTATTTTTCTTCTTCAGAGCAGAAGCATCCAGCGAGTCGCTTGAATACTTTCGAATTATATTTTGTAATTTTTGAATCGTTGTAACGATAGCCACTCTGGTGCTGCTTAACAGTTTCTTTTCTAGATCTCTTGTATTTTCTGTCTTATCGATGTCTATATCGTCGTTGTAAGCATAGGAACGAAAATCATCGGAAGTCTGCTTATCAAGGTCTTTTCTATCGATTAAAAAGATCGTTTTATCGATTGACGGAATGTCGAGAAGATTCTTCGTTACTGTGTAAGAAGTCAGCGTCTTTCCCGAACCAGTCGTATGCCAAACGTAACCCGAATTGTTTTTTCTCGATACTTCTCTCACCTTAGTGATGGCATGAATCTGATAAGGGCGCAACAGGATTTGGCGCCTATTTGACTCATCGATCACTGAATACTTACCAACCATTAGGTGCGCCATCGGAACATTGAGCGCAGCTTTGGCAAAATCCAAATAGCCATTTACTCTTTTGTTTTCCTCATCGACCCAACTTGTCAGAAATTTCTCGCCCATTTCACCATTGATGTTAGAGGCGATATATTTGGTGTCCGTCCCATTTGAAACTACAAACATTTGTACGAAACTAAATAGCCCCCGAAACTGTCCTTCCCGGCAATATTTTTGTATCTGCCTAAAGGCATCCATGTAGGGATGGTCTTGATTTTTTAGTTCGATGTGGACAAGAGGGATGCCATTGACAAGCAGGGATACATCAAATCTTCTGTCTCTGTCGGCGTCAGAGGGGGAAAATTGGTTGATTACTTCATAAGAAGAATGTCCGCCTGCAACCTCTCGATTATTAATCGCCATCAACGTAACTGTACCAAGAGTCGCATCTTCACGAACTAACGGAATTTGGGCTATTCCGTGTTCGCCTGCAAGCCACAAGGCTGCCTTATACGTACTAGCTCCTTGTTCAGCCATATAGGCTTTGATCTGCTCCATCTCCAGATCAGTAATTTCCTTACCTTTCAAAACTCCTATGTTGTTTTGATTTAATTTGGTCCGAAAATTTGCCCACAGCTGTTCTGTATTTTTTATGTCGGGCCTGTATGTCCACTGAGATACCCCCAATGTAAGTTGATTTATCAAGCTTTTCTCAATGTTTGACTCAAGTTCGGACATTTTCCCTCCTAAATAAACATTTTTTGGAGCAAACCTTTCTTTAATTTTTTATAAGTTTCCAACTTACGTTGATGAAGAGTAATAATGCCGTCGAGTTGGTTAAAAAAATCGCCAATTTTCGTTTGCTCTAATTGACTCGGGATGGGGACAATTAAATTCTTAACAATTTCTCCGGACAGATTCCCCTGTCCTCCTTGGAGAAAGGTGGCCGTAATCCTATCTTTCTCTTTTCTTAACCAGAAAGATAAAAAAGCATTTGAGTAGCCCTCCTTCGTAGATATTGCCAGTATGGCTTGATTTATAGCGCCATCAATCTTAGAAAGGGATACTTCTCCACTTGTTGCCCCGTATAGAGCGTAAAGTATCTGCCCTTTGTGAACGCTTTTTGCTGAAGATTTGTTTAGCCCTTCTTCTGTTATGAAAAGTTCTGTTCTCTCTCCGCTGATCTCACCAGATCGTATAAAAGGGATGGTTCCATTGTAATAATTTTTATTTGAAACTGTTGGGGTCCCCCCTGAATACGATAAGGTGAAATCTTTTAACTTACGCTGTTCCCAATCGTTCGTAAAACCAGGGAATCGGAGCTCCGGATTTAACTGATCTTTTTTCGGAAACATTTTTTGAAGCAGTGTTCTTTTTAATTTTTTCAGTGCCTCTAACTTACGTTGATGAAGAGTAATAGCTTTATCTACAAGTTTGAAAAACGATCCAATTTTGGCTTGTTCTTCACCCGAAGGGACTGGCACGTGAAGCCCTTCTACTTCATTTTTAGAGATTTCCAAAAAGGTAGAACCGCTTGCTTTTATTAAAGCCTGTTTCTTTAAGTGATGCTTATAAGAATACAAGAAATATACATCTACCCCTTCCTTAGTTACTATTGACTGGAACCCCTGATTTGTGGCTCCTTCCCTCTCGAGAATTGCTGCCTCACCTATTGTCGCTCTGCTCGTAAAAAGTATAGTTTTATGTGCAGGAAGTAATTTTGCAGAGCTATTGTTAAGCCCCTCGTTGGAAATTTTTCTCTTGCTTCCTTTTGCAAAGTTTTCTTGACCAATCTCGGTCGGAGAATACCAATCAATAGAACCATTCCAATACGCTGGAACTGATGTAGATGGAGTGCCGCCACCAACAATTTCAGCTACATCTTTTAACTCACGCTGTTCCCAAGCGGGATAGTCTTTCCCGTTTGTGTCTTTAAAACGAAGGACGGGGGCTTTTTCTTTTTTTTCCATTTTCGAACCTTAAATTTCGGTTTTAAGCCCAAGTTGCTTGAACAATCCGTTAAGTTCTGACTTCAACTGTTTTTCTTCTGTTTCTATGCTCAGAAGTTCTGTAAAAACGCCTTCCAAGTCGATTTCCTCTTCTTCTTCTGAGGTATCAACATAGCGGGGAATATTTAAATTAAATCCCTGTGCTTGAATTTCTTCTAAGCTCGCTAGATAAGAGAATTTTTCTATTGACTTGCGTTCTTTGTAGGCAGCAAAAATTTTATTCAAATGCACATCAAGCAGAAAATTTCTTGGCCCTTCTTTTTTAAATTCCTTAGAGGCATCAATGAAAAGAACATCCCGCGACGTGTGATTCTTTTTCAAAACCAAAATGCAGGTGGGGATTGGGGTTGAATAAAAAATACCGGCTGGAAGACCAATCACTGCGTAAATTTTCCCTTCCTCAAGTAATTTCTTCCGAATCGCTTCTTCGGAGGAGCCTCTGAACAGAACCCCATGGGGCAAAACAATTGCCATCGTTCCAGAGTCTTTTAAGTGATAGAAGCCGTGAAGTAAGAAGGCATAATCGGCCTTACTTTTAGGAGGAAGCTTGCCAAATGATGCAAATCGAGGATCCATTAGAAGACCTTCGCTAGCATCATATTTTTGCGAGTAAGGCGGATTCATAACAACAGCATCAAAAGTAGTTGGCTCGTCAGAAGGCCAATCAACGCCCAACGTATCACCGAATCGTAAGTGCTGTTGAGCTGATGAAACCCCATGAAGAATCATATTCATCCTTGCGAGGTTATAAGTTTGATTTTTTATTTCCTGTCCAAAATATTGGATCTTATTAGTTAGGTTAAGAGTCGGCGAGTCGACAATAAAATTTTTTACTTGTAACAATAAAGACCCTGAACCCATGGTCGGGTCATAGACCGAGAAAGCATTTTTATGTTCCTGGCCATCAGTAACGATTCTAGCCAACAAACGTGAAACCGCTCTAGGGGTGTAAAACTCTCCTGCTTTTTTTCCTGATTCAGATGCAAATTTTGAGATTAGATATTCATATGCATCTCCCAGCGCATCATGTCCATATGAGTGGAAATCAATATCGGCCAATTGAATAATGACTGAAGAAATGAGTTTATTAGCCTCAGCAGCTGTTTTCCCAAGCTTTTTGGAATTGATGTCAAAATCCTCAAATAAACCTTCATAAAAGAGGCCCTGACTCTGTTCAATGTCTCTAAAAATTTGGGACAACGACGAAAGCATAAACGTCCGATCTGCAACTTCCTTGGCTAAATGAGAAAAGGTTGATTCCGGTTTAATGAAGCAACCAAACTTTTTCCTTATCTCTTCTTCTAATAAATCTTTATCTTCAGAGAGGTAATAACGCTCAAAAATTCCTTGAGCTTCATCTAAGCTCTCTGGTTTTCTGTTCTCTACGAGATCAACAACTTCGTAGAGAATTTCGTCAGAAAGATTTTTAAAGAAAACCAATCCAAGAAGGTAGTCCTTGTAATCATCCGCCGACATACTTTTCCTCATGTCGTCGGCAGCTGCCCACAGACTTTTATTTAGCTGTTCTTGAGTGAGTGAAGACATATTTTTATAGCCAATCTTAACTTTTCATTAACCAACTGAGCTACGAGATTAGCACTTACTTCCGCAATTACGAAATTAAGGACTAATAAATGCTTTTTAAAATTAAATTACCCCATTTTTAGGTCTATTTAGATCATCAAAGTACGTACCAAAGTCAGGAGTGAATGCTTATTCTGTTACTACTTAACCACTTTTAAAGGCACACTTGGGAACAGCGTAATTTATTTGACTACATTCAAAAGATTACTGATTTTAGAGGTCGTACCCCTAAAAAACTCGGGATGGAATGGAGCGAAAAGGGAATTCCAGCACTCTCAGCACTCAATGTGAAAGACGGCTACATTGACCTTTCTCAAGACATTCATTTCGGAAATCAAAAACTTTACAAAAAATGGATGGCTGGCAACGAACTACATAAAGGTCAAGTTCTTTTTACTACAGAAGCTCCAATGGGTAACGTGGCACAAGTTCCTGATAATAAAAAATATATTTTGAGTCAAAGAACTATTGCGTTCGATGTCAAAAAAGATATCCTCTCGGAGGATTTCCTTGCAATTCTTCTAAGAAGCCCGTCCGTTTTTAGAGAGTTGACTGCACTATCAACTGGAGGAACGGCTAAAGGAGTGAGTCAAAAAACGCTTGCAGGAGTTAAAGTAAAAGTTCCTAAACTTCTTGAAGAACAAAAAGAAATTGCAGAATTATTTTCAAGAATGAATGGCTGTATTACTCTTCATCAGCGTAATTCTCCTTACCAAAATCAGCTTTGACTCAAAATAAAGTGAAGAAATTCCTCAAAATTAAGCACGCTTGGGAACAGCGTAAGTTAGAAGATTGTGCAGCGATAATTATGGGTCAGTCTCCCAAAAGCGAAAACTACACCAATGACCCAAAAGATCATGTATTGGTCCAAGGAAACGCGGATCTAAAAAATGGTCAGGTTGTTCCGAGAGTTTGGACAACTGAAGTCACGAAAGTTGGCAAAGTTGGTGACATTATTTTATCTGTGAGGGCTCCTGTTGGGGAAGTTGGTAAGACGGCCTTTGATGTAGTGTTAGGACGAGGAGTCGCGGCAATTAGAGGCAATGATTTTTTGTTGCAAACCTTACAAAAATTCAAAGAATGTAAGTACTGGGGAAGGGTTTCAGCGGGATCAACTTTTGACTCAATTACTTCAGAAATTTTGAAATCCACCGTAATTTCGATGCCGACAATCGAAGAGCAGATAAAAATTGGTGATTTTCTGAGCTCTGTTGATAATCTTATTACTCTTCATCAGCGTGAGTAACTTTTAGGTCAGTCCCGATAAAGATCTCATCACAAGATCTACATCTTTGTTTTCTAACTCTTGAATAATATGCAAATATGTTTTTTGAGTTGTGTTCATACTCGCGTGCCCGAGCCTTCTAGCAACACTCGCAATTGATACTCCTGCAAATAGGAGGAGAGATGCGTGTGTATGCCTTAATCCATGAACCGAAATCACTGGAATCCCGGCTTTAAGGCATAATTTCCGAAGGCGGCAATTAACAGTCGAATTAAAAACTGCTGTTTTAACGAAAATAGGCTCTTCTTTAGGAAGCTCTCTGACAAGGGCTGCAAATTGAATCGCTATTTGCCAATCTATCTGGATCTTTCTAACTGAAGATTTATTTTTTGTCGGCAGAAAACCTTTCCCTGACTTGTAATCCCATGTTTTGCTCACCGTTACGGTCTGTCTAGAAAAATCAAAGTCGTTCGGCGTAAGAGCCAAGGCTTCAGAAAAACGCATTCCGGTCTTGGCCACGAGAAGAATAAACCAGTCCCAATTCAATGGCCCGGAAATATCAAGAGCCGAAAGTAATTTATGCAGTTCAAACTGATTTAAAAACTTCGCCTTCTTGGGGCTGGGAGTTTTCCCTTTGATAATCGCCTTGCGAGTAGGGTCTCTGTCAATTAAACCATCATCGACGGCGTCAAGAATTGCTCCTTTGAGTTGATGGTGAAAATCCATCGTTGTTTGTCTTTCGTGCGTGGCCGCGTATCGATTCAGCAGATCCTGATAATTGAGCCGATTCAAATTTTGAATCACTAAATCAGGAATTAATCTCCGAAGCCATCGTAACGTCATTACATATTTGTTGTAAGTTACGTCCTTTACCGCACCTTGTTTATAAATTTGCAGCCACTTTTCGTAATAAGCACAAAAAGTTATGCAATCTACGGCGCTACTTTGAGTTGAGTTCATAGTCTGTTTTCCAATTGTCACGCTGATGAAGTTGGCGCCCAAGCAATGTTGTCGGACGCCAATTTTGATATTCCTGCGCAAAAACGGGAAAACAGAAGGTTGCTGATAGAACTTGTTTTAGCTCAAATAGTCTTGCTCTTTGAAGAAAAGAGAGGGCTCTGTTCTTGGATTTTTAATGCTTCCAGGCCCATTTCTCATTTATGCGTCATGATCTCGAGCACCTGACGATCAGTCTCGACCATCGCTTCCTTCCCAATTAAAGTAAGGTTATGGATTGTCTGATCGACATCCTCACTGACAATTCCCTCAATACTGGACACACACCGGCCGTTCATGGCCAGCATCGCAGACATCAGCGCAGTCGAAACACCTGAAGAGATTTTCATAGAACAGGCCGGCTTTGCACCGTCACACAGCATTCCCGACAGGTTAGCCACCATATTTTTAACGGCGGCGCATGCGTCCTCATACCCGCCGCCCATCAGCCAAGTAATAGCAGTAGAAGCACCGGTAGAAGCCACAACACATCCGCAAAGAGCTGAAAGTCGTCCCAAACTTTGCTTGATATAGACACTCGTCAAGTGGCTGAGCGTCAGCGCTCGAATCATTTGCTCTTCGCTTGCGTTCATATCTTTAGCGAAAACAACAACCGGCAAAGTGGCGGTAATTCCTTGGTTACCGCTGCCCGAATTGGACATCACAGGAACCGTGGCACCTCCCATGCGGGCATCACAAGCAGCTGAGGTAAATTCAACCATATGCGCCAGAGTGGAATCACCCATGTACTTCATTCCGTTATTCCGGATCATGGCTCCGAGAGAGTGTCCGTAATCGCCTTTTAATGCGAACTCTGCGGCCTCTTCATTGAGTCTCTGAGCTTCTTTCATGAATCGGATTTCTTCTATAGGAGCCGTCGTCGCAAAATCAAAAACCATTCTGAAATTCAGCTGTACGTCATCTGCGTCTTGAGCATCACCTTTTCCGGAACCCTCTTCCTCCGCAAAAATTGTCTCGTCGTCCTTTTCCAAGAGAACAAAGAGTGTGTGTTCGCGCGAAATAACGGCTCGAGCAGAATGACCTTGGGCTCGGACTTCAACATCAACATGAAGATTAGAAGGAGAGTCCGGCAAGTGTTTGATATTGATTGGAACCGACTCGATAAAAGCTTTTCCTTTTTCGACCGCTTCGGGAGAAACTTCTTTGAGGACTTCGAGACCGTATTCGGATTTTCCAATCAGACTTCCAAGAGCGATTGCAATCGGCAAGCCGATCATTCCGGTTCCCGGAATGCCTACACCCATGGCATTCTTAATGATATTGCCGCTAAGACCAAGATTGATTTCTTCAGGCTGCATACCTAAGAGCTCGGTAGCTTTGGCAACTGCCAGTGACACAGCAATGGGCTCAGTGCATCCCAGTGCCGGCACAACCTCCCGATGAATTAAGGAAATAATCTTCTCTCTTGTTGCCTTGTCGATCATGTTCGGCCTCTTGGTCGGGTGAATAATTATGACCGACACTCTAGCGGTTTTTGACAAAAAACTAAATACCCACTTGGCGAAAATCCTGAGAGACAGGCCGACGTCTGATGTTTTTTCCTACGTAAGTTAGGAGACCTATCTTGTCTTGGGGTCTTCAGGGTAGGATTGAGACAAATTCCGTTTTTCTAAAACAGAACTAAGCTTTCTCGGATTTCTAAAATAGTCCAATAGTATTGTGAGTATTAAATATTATTTAATATCAATATCAAATATTATTTAATATCAATATCAAATATTATTTGATATCAATATTCAATAATATTTGATATCTACTTTGAATAAAATTTCACCAGCTCTTATAATTTCGTACAAGTACTAGAGGGCCTGAAGATGAATTACCTACCACGCACGATTCAACCCGTGATTGAAGAAGCCTCCAAATTCTTTAAGATCGTCATGGTTTCAGGAATGCGGCAGGTCGGTAAAAGCACGTTATTGAAGCAGTTGTCCTCGGACACGCGAACAACCATCAGTTTTGACGACATTAGTAACCTAGAAGCAGCAAAAAGTGCGCCGCTCCAGTTCCTGCAACTGAATCCTCCTCCTTGTTTTTTTGACGAAGTTCAGCGTGTTCCTGAAATTTTTAGGGCTCTAAAAATTATCGTTGATTCAAGATCGGACAAGGGCTTGTATTGGTTGAGCGGTTCGCAAAAACTATCATTAATGTCTCAGGTATCGGATGCTCTGCCCGGCAGATTAATGAATTTCGAGTTATGGCCTTTTTCTATTTATGAAATCGCAGGAAAGGGCCTGGAACAGAAGCCTTATCTTCCAAGCTTTTCTCTTTCATCCAGTCTCCCCATTCTTGCTCCCGAAGAGACTTGGAACGCCGTTTTCCAAGGATTTTGGCCGGAATTAAAGGAAGCGACAGAAACGGAGAGAAGTTGGTTTTTTAGATCCTTGGTCGACTTGTATCTTTCAAGAGACGTCCGAAGCTTATCCGGCATAGAGAAGTTTGATGAATTCGAAAAATTTCTCATCACTATTGCTAGACGAGTGGGCCAGGAACTCAGGCTTCAGGAGATAGCCAAAGAAGTTGGCGTTTCTCAGCCAACAATTAAAAGATGGTTATCAATAGCCGAAGCTTCCGGCATTATTCACTTCCTTCGTCCGTATGCTCACAACATTGGAAAGCAGTTAGTGAAAAGCCCCAAGCTCTATTTCACTGATACTGGGTTAGTTTGCCATCTTCTTAATCTTCAGAATGGTAAAGAGTTGAGCGACTCTTATTTGGCTGGAAATATTTTTGAGAATTTCGTCGTTAACGAAATTAAGAAAAGCTGGGCACATAACGGAAAAGAGGCTAATTTTTTCTTTTACCGGGACAATACCGGAATGGAAATTGACCTAATCATTCACGCCCAAGGAAAATACAGCTGCGTGGAAATTAAATCCAAGACCTCTCCCGACGCACATGATGGCAAATGGCTCAAAAAAGCCGAAGACCTTCTTCCGGACCTTGCTAAAAATGCATCTGTTGTTTGCATGACAGAAAAGGCCTACCCTATTTCACCAACTATTGTTGCGCATAGTATTTGGCAAATTTGATAGATGTGCCTGCGTCTGGCAGAAAAAGCCTGTATTACAAGAATATTGCTAGGTTACGAGAGACTGACGCACAGGTAGACTCTAGCGTTACAATTCCAGTGGTCAGTCATTGACGTCCTCCCCGTCATAAATGGCGAGGATTCCATACCACCTCTGCAGCGGCCGTAGCCTAGTGCTGCAGCAGGTCTCTTGGGGTTCCTGCTGACAGCGGCCTTACTGCAACGCTCTTTCCACAGGCTAACCGGGCCCGTCCGGCCCTTAATACATTTATCGCTCCGATCAAATCCGCGTTTGCATGGTAACCGCAGTGAACACACGTAAAAGAGGCTTGCGTTTTCCTGTTCTCCGCAGAGACATAACCGCATTGCGGACAT
>OGQS01001418.1_pt1 | contig 12837 bp, 10 predicted proteins | sample 1553331 | NCBI WGS metagenome assembly OGQS01 (sample SAMEA2580012, study PRJEB22360) | human gut metagenome | biome: human gut; feature: human-associated habitat; material: faeces | place: Denmark | collected 2008/2010
TAGCGATCTCTCTTCCTTCTGCGATCATGCCTTCTGCATCTGTTGTTGTAGCTTTTACTTCTCCACTGATAGGTCCATCTACGATAGATGCGATCTCAGCGATAACTTCTTCAAATACTTTACCTTCTTTTGCGATCAGAGATGGGTTTGTTGTTACCCCGCAGATAACTCCCATATCATTTGCTTTCTTAATATCCTCTACGTTCGCTGTGTCAATGAAAAATTTCATGTTATTCTTCCTCCTTAAAACCGGTGAAATCTGTTCACCATTCCCTTGTTATCGTTTGATATAAATTATACTCTATTCATGGAACTCCGGTCAATAGCCATGATTTTTTATTAATAATTTTCTTTATTAATATTTTCAAATTATTAATTGAACTTTTTTAAAATTTTTGATGGAAATGTTAACATTATTTTTGATTTTTTCTTTTTATTATCGATTTTCACGCATTTATAAGGGGGCATTAACATCTAACATGTATTTTCAGTTTGTAAAATTGAGTAATTATTAATAATAATTTTCGCAAAAGAATTAATTTTTCTTTTTTCGTGCATTTTTTGCATACGTTGTTGTTCCACGGACGATCAGCTGCGGTTCATATTCCACATGATAGGTACTGATCGGTGCTGTTTCCAAATTCGCTGAATGATGTGATGCTATCTTCTTCATTATAATATCACATGCATCCCTTCCTTTAAAAGTCACAAAATGCTCGATCGTCGTCAGATTCATGTTATGCATTCTGGCAAACAGTGTGTTATCACATCCCATCACGGACACATCGGCCGGCACTTTTATCTTTGCCTCATGAAGTGCATCCATGACTCCAAATGCAATCATGTCATTTAATCCGACAATTGCTGTCACATCTGTCGTTTCATTCAACAACTCTTTCGTCAGTTCATATCCGATCTTATATTCGGAATCAATATGTGCCACATCAAGATCAATCTCTTCTTTTGCCGCCTTGATGATCACCTGGTCTCGCAGACCGGCTTTTTCATACTCTTTCAGGAAACCTTCCACCCGTTTTGAACGTTGTTTCTGTCTTGCTGTCAATGGCGGTGCTATATATGCAACCTTTCTGTGACCTAATTCCAGCAGATGCTTCGCCATCACTCTTCCAAGTTTTGAATTATCAAGTTCCACTGCATCTACATTCATCTTTTCATTCTGGTTATTTACGATCGCAACCGGTATCTGTTCTGCAATCTCTCCCACCAGATCCATAAAGCAATGGCTCGGATTACAGGTGTAGATAATCCCCAGCGGCCGTAACTGCCACATCATTTTCAGATAGCGTTCTTCCATCCGGAGATCTCTCTGTGTATTACATACAAAAAGACCAAATCCTTTTTCTTTTGCATGCGCCTCGATTCCCTGCAGCAGCATAACATAATACGGATTCGTCAGATTGGGGCAAAATACAACCAGAAGTTTCTCTCTTTTTGTCCCCTTTCTCGTTTTCCTTTTCGGCGGGACGTATCCCAGCTCTTTTGCAGCATTTTCTACTTTTTCCACAGTTTCTTTGGCAAATGACACATCATATTTTTTGTTCAGGATCATAGAAACCGTAGATTGTGATACTCCGGCAGCATGGGCAATATCTGTTGATGTAACCTTTTTCTTCATTCTCTCACCTCTGGCTGGGACAAACGCTCTACAGTTCTGTCCTTCCTTCAAGCGCCCGGAGAAGCGTCACTTCATCGATATACTCCAGATCTCCTCCGACCGGAACACCGCTTGCAATTCTGCTTACTTTAATTCCCGTCGGTTTGATCAGCTTACTGATATACATCGCTGTAGTCTCACCTTCCAGACTCGAATTCGTTGCAATGATCACTTCTTTTACATCTCCCTGCAGACGCCCGATCAGTTCCTTTAATTTGATATCTTCCGGACCTATCCCAAGCATCGGAGAGATTGCACCATGAAGCACATGATACACACCATTATATTTCCCTGTCTTTTCATATGCCGCAAGATCTCTTGTATTCTCAACCACCATGATCGTCTGATGATCACGGTTACTGTTACTGCAGATCGGGCACAGTTCCTGATCGGTAAGTGTATAACATTCTTTGCAATATTTTATATTCTCTCTGGCTTCCACCATCGTAGAAGCCAGTCTTTTTACATCATCAACCGGCATATGGATCAGATGGAACGCAAGTCTTGCCGCAGATTTTGCTCCGATTCCCGGAAGGCATGACAGTTCCTCAATCAATTTGCTCATCTGATTACTGTAATAATCCATAATTTTTTAACTCCCTGTAAGAATCATTCTTTCCGGATCTTCTCTTAGAATAATCCCGGCATTCCGCCACCCATGCCGCCGGTAAACTTAGACATTGCAGAAGTTGTCTCTGCGTCTACTTTCTCCAGTGCTTCATTGACTGCTGCCACAAGCAGATCTTCCAGCATCTCTACATCATCCGGATCTACTACTTCTTCATCCAGTTTTACTTTTAATATCTTCTTGCTTCCGGATACAGTTACTTCAACAGCACCGCCGCCTGCAGTTGCACTGAATTCTTTTGTCTCCATTTCCTTTGCCTGTTCTTCCATCTGACGCTGCATCTTCTGTGCCTGTTTCATCAGATTTGCCATATTTCCCGGCATTCCGCCTCCTGGGAATCCTCCTCTTTTTGCCATGATAATATCCTCCTATTCGTCTTCTACAGTAATTTCCATATTGATCAGATTCTCCAGATCCACAAAGTGATCCTCGAATCTGCGTCCTGCCTCCATCTGGCGGACGTCTATCTCTACTTTTTTACCGATCTTCTGCTCGATCAACGACTGGATCTCTTCTTTGTGATCCGGCGTCGCAACTGCACTGGCACTCAGTTCATCCGGCAGCACGATCAGAAGCCGGTTGCCTTCTCCGGCACTTAATCTCGCTTTTTTCAGATATGTGCGGAGCATCGGGGAAGCCTCATTGATGATCATCCTGAAATCTTTTGCCACCGCTTTCACGTCTTCATTTAATGCCTGCGGAAGTTCCGGTTTCGGCTTCGGTGCCGCTGCTTCTTTTGCATCGGATGCATACACAACACGCTCCCTGACCGGTGCTTCCCACGCTCCGTCCTCCAGCTGTTTTTCAATCGCACGGATGCGGTCCAGCAGGGCGTCCTTATTCTGATCCATTGCCGGACGGCATAATTTGATCAGGGTTACTTCCAGCAGAACCCTCTTCTGTGTCGCATATTTCAACTGATTCGTCAGATCCGAAAAAATGCGGATGTAGCGGATCAGTGTATCACTGTCAATCATCTGTGCTTCTTCTTTTAACAGTGCCAGATTCTCCGATGATACATCCAGTACATCTTCCATATCATCCGAGCTCTTCACCAGAAGCAGATTCCTCAGATACCATGTGAAATCTGCCGCCAGCTGAGACAATTCTCTTCCCTGCATTACCAGCTCATCTACCGTCTCGATCACCTGATGTACATCCATCGCAAGCAGCTGTCTTAACAGCCGGCTGAATACTTCCGTATCCACCGCTCCCAGCACTTCCAGTACATGATCATATGTCAGTGTCTCATTCATATAGAATGCCGCACACTGATCCAGAAGGCTCAGTGAATCCCTCATAGAGCCATCCGCCATCTTTGCGATATAGCGGACCGCCTTATCTTCCACATCCCATCCTTCTTTATCGATCAGTTCACGCAATCTCGCTGCGATCGTCTCAATGGAAATTCTTTTAAAATCATATCGCTGGCATCGGCTCAAGATCGTAATCGGAATCTTGTGTGCCTCCGTTGTCGCAAGAATAAATATAACATATTCCGGAGGTTCTTCCAATGTTTTTAACAATGCATTGAATGCGCCGATCGACAGCATATGCACCTCATCAATAATATATACTTTATATTTCCCTTCTGTCGGGCGATATGTGACCTCTTCACGGATCTCACGGATGTTATCCACACCATTATTAGATGCCGCATCAATCTCGATCACATTCATCGATGTACCAGCTGCGATCGACCGGCACATTGCGCACTCCCCGCACGGGCTTCCATCTACCGGATGTTCGCAGTTGACTGCTTTCGCAAATATCTTCGCAACGGTTGTCTTTCCGGTTCCTCTGGTCCCGCAGAACAAATATGCATGTCCGATACGATCTGCATTGATCTGGTTCTTCAATGTCCGGACGATCGCATCCTGTCCTTTTACATCTTCGAATTCATCCGGACGAAACTTACGGTATAATGCCGTATATGACATTCTTTACACTCCTTGTCTAAATGGAGATCCTGCTCAGTCTCCGCATCTATTCATCACCGAAGCTGATACCTATGGTCTTTGCCTCGTCAATGATCGATGCTTTTGGATCTACATATTTTAGTTTTCCGGCAACTTCTGACAATGGCACGCGGATAATCTCCTGATTTCTGGTCCCTACCATACATCCGAAATCACCTTCCAAAATTGCTCTCGAAGCTTCTGCACCAAGTCTTGTTGCAAGTACACGGTCATATGCACACGGAGAGCCGCCTCTTTGTGTATGTCCGGGAACTGTGATCCTTACTTCTTTATCTGTCTTTTCCTGAATCTTCTCGGCAAGTTCATATGCAACAGAAGGATATTTCTTCTTTGCTTTTTTCTCTTTTAATTCTTTCTTTGAGAGTGCTGCATCTTCTTTTGAAATTGCACCTTCGGCAACAGCAATAATTGTAAATCTCTTCCCTGCTTTGCCGCGTTTTTCAATTGCGTCAACCACTGAATTGATATCGTATGGCATCTCCGGAAGAAGAATAATATCGGCACCACCGGCAATTCCTGCATGAAGTGTGACCCATCCTACTTTATGTCCCATTACTTCCACGATAAATACACGGCTGTGAGATGTCGCTGTTGTATGGATCTTATCAATCGTATCTGTTGCAATATCTACTGCACTCTGGAATCCGAACGTCATATCTGTTCCCCAGAGATCATTATCGATCGTCTTCGGGAGTGTTACCACATTAAGTCCTTCTTCTCTCAGCATATTGGCTGATTTGTGTGTTCCATTCCCTCCCAGAATTACCAGGCAGTCCAGATTCAACTTGTGATATGTGTGTTTCATCGCCTCTACTTTGTCAATTCCGTCCTTATCCGGTACTCTCATCAACTTAAACGGCTGTCTGGATGTTCCCAGGATCGTTCCGCCAAGTGTCAGGATTCCCGAAAAATCTTTTGACGTAAGCATCTTAAAATTCGAATAGATCAAACCCTTATATCCATCCTGAAATCCATAAATCTCTACATCATCCCTTTTTGAAACAAGCCCCTTTACGACGCCTCTCATTGCTGCATTCAGTGCCTGGCAGTCGCCGCCACTTGTAAGCATTCCAATTCTTAACATATATCTGCTCCTTTCTATATTGCCTGTGTATTCGTTTATTCTGCACCATATAGAATTTCCGGTTTAGAAAAGTCCTACCTATGAGCTTACCCACTTTCTGTATACAATACCAGTAAAATTATAACTTATTTTTATGGCCGAGACAATACGAGACAGATGTTTTTTCATCCGGCTCACTCCTGTTGACAAAAATTCCCCTGTCTCTTTTTCAAAAACGTGTTATAATACATGTGGAAAATTTGTGTAGAAAGCAGGTAGTATTGTGGATAAATTAGATATAAAATTATGGACACTTGCGTCCAAAGGTCAGATCGTTCCTGACCGTTCATTACTGAAAACACCGGAACAGATTGAAATGATTAAAAAAAGTGCAGCGTTGAACACCGCAGTTCTCGATCATGTAGCTGCTCATATTCACGCAGGAATGAGCACTGCCGAGATCGATAAACTGGTGTATGATTTTACAACAGAGCATGGCGGGATTCCTGCGCCTCTGAATTATGAAGGATTCCCAAAAAGCGTGTGCACTTCTATCAACAACGTTATCTGCCACGGCATCCCAAGTGAACACGAGATCCTGATCGATGGCGATATCATCAATGTTGATGTATCTACTATCTTAAACGGCTATTTTTCCGATGCATCCCGTATGTTCACGATCGGTGAGGTATCTCCGGAAGCAGAACGTATCGTCCGTGTCACAAAAGAGTGCGTGGAACTCGGCCTCAAAGCTGCAAAACCATGGGGACATCTCGGAGACATTGCTTATGCGATCAATTCCCACGCACAGGAAAACGGATATTCTGTCGTAGAAGAGATCGGCGGTCATGGAATCGGTCTGGAATTCCATGAGGAACCATTTGTAAGTTATGTTACTCCAAAGGGCAGCGAGATGGTTCTGGTCCCAGGTATGATGTTCACAATTGAACCAATGATCAATCAGGGATCTCCGGAATTCTATGTGGATGAAGACAACGGCTGGACCGTTTATACAGATGATGACGGTCTTTCTGCCCAGATTGAATATATGGTTCTTATCAAAGAAGACGGAGTAGAAGTTCTTACAAAATAACACAGAGAACCTGCCGCAGGCAACTCCATTTTTTGCATACTCAGATATTAAAAAAGATTACCGGAAAGGACAGTTCCTTTTCCGGTAATCTTTTTTATCTCCACTCTACAGGATATACAGCCAGTCATGCTCCTCTTCATTCCGCATTCCCAGCACCAATGCCGAATGCGGTCCCATATTTGCAACCACTTCACCATCTTCCACCAGATATTCCTCATACTCTGTTGTATATCCGTCTTTGTAAGAATACAGCAGACGTTTCATACGACATTTTGCCGGAATCTCAGCCTCCCATACAGGAACTTTCACTTCCGTACGTTCGCTGCGGTTATTGATCACGATGACGATCCGGTCATTGCCTTTGAACCTTGCATAAGACAGGACATTCTCTTCTCCGCCAAGAATCTTCAGAGAACCGGTTCTAAGTGCCGGATGCTCTTTGTGGATGCGGATCGCTTCTTTGTGAAACGCAATCAGTTCATGGTCTTCACGTCCCCACGGATAGGTCCTTCTGTTATCCGGATCCGTGAATCCACAAACGCCCGCCTCATCACCATAATATATGGTCGGTGCTCCGACCCATGTCATCTGCATGACAACCGCTTCACGCATAACCGCTTTATTTACATATTCATTTGCGGCTTCCGGTCCCAGATGTTCTACACGGCCAACCATGTGGTTCGTTCTCGTAAGGAATCTCGAATGATCATGGTTCGAAAGTTCGTTCATCGCTACCTGCAGTGAAGGGGTCAGCATATTCGACATATGATGTGCCATCGACCCGATAAAGTTATCGATGTTACCGAGAAGTTCTTCTCTGGCCTCATCACTGTGCTTTTCCATTCCTGTCAGAAACCATGTGATCGGCTCCATGAATGCATCATAGTTCATGACGGTATCCCACTCGTCACCTTTAAGCCAGTCGCTCGGATCCCCGTAATGTTCCGCAAGGATCAGTGCACTCGGATTCGCATCTTTCACGGCTGTTCTGAATTTCTTCCAGAAATCATGGTTATATTCATTGCTGCGTCCCAGATCTGCTGCCACATCCAGACGCCATCCATCTACATTATACGGCGGTGATACCCATTTCCGCCCGATATATAAGATATAATTTTCCAGCTTTACAGAATCTTCATAATTCAGTTTCGGCAAAGTATCATGTCCCCACCAGCCATCATAATTACCATTATACGGCCAGTTCTCCGGTCCTTCTTTGAAGAAACGGAAGTAGCTTCTGTACGGACTGTCTGCCGATATATAAGCACCCGGTTCATAATCTTTTTCGCCTTCGTATATTCTCTCACGGTCCATCCACTTATTGAAAGAACCGCAATGGTTGAATACGCCGTCCAGAATCACTTTCATACCACGACGGTGTAATTCTTCTACCAGCTTAATGAATAACTCATTACTTGCTTCCAGGTTCTTAAGACCTGTCGTGCGTTTTTTATACTTCGTTGCCTGACTGTTGTCCGTCACACCATCCGGAAGCACCTCACCTCCGTCATCTACGATCTTCCCATAATGCGGATCAATATAATCATAATCCTGGATATCGTATTTATGGTTCGACGGTGACACAAATAATGGATTAAAATATACAACTTCTACACCCAGCTCCTGCAGATAATCAAGCTTATCCATGACTCCCTGCAGATCCCCGCCGTAGAATTCTCTTACACCCATGTTCGCCGGATATTTATCCCAGTTTGTTACTCTCCGGGAATAATCTCCGATATAGTAATACTCGTTCGTCTCTACATCATTTGACTTATCTCCGTTATAAAAGCGGTCTGTAAATATCTGATACATAACCGCTCCCTTTGCCCAGTCCGGTGTGGAAAATCCGGGTACTACAACAAAGTTATAATACTCCAGGATCTCGCGAGAGATTCCACATCGTCCATAATAATATTTTTCTGTTCCAGACTGCACTTCGAAACAATATCTGAAAGGCTCTGCCCCCAGACGCACTTCAAACGTATAATAATCAAATTCTCCCTGTGTGCATTCTTTTTCCATTACATATGTGTCAGCCGATGTCACAAGCCCTACTCTGTCTGCATCATCCTTCGCCGTACGGAACCGGAACGTTACCAGTTCATTCTCCTTCGGTTCAGGGGGATATACATACCCTTCTGTTCCATCGCAAAATAAAGCCGCCTTATTCATATAACTAACACCTCTCTCATTTTTTGTTTCCGGAAAGGAAAGCTCTTCCTCCTAGTCCTCCGATACATCTTCCGGAAACAGCGCTTCAAATTCTTCCCGGGAAATCTTTTCTTTTTCCAGCAGAAGGTCTGCGCATGTATGCAGAACATCGTCATATTTTCTAATGATATGTCTTGCTCTGTCATAACATTCATCAATAATTCTCTTTACTTCCTGGTCGATTACAGTAGCCACACCCTCTCCGTAGCCTCTTGCTGTATGCGCCAGATCACGTCCGATGAACACCTCATTGTTGTCATCATCATAGTTGATCAGCCCGACTGCTTCCGACATACCGAACTTTGTAACCATGGATTTTGCCAGACCGGTTGCCTGTTTGATATCCTGGGATGCACCGGTTGTGATATCATCAAATACTTCTTCTTCGGCTACACGTCCACCGAGTGATACCGTAATATCCTGAAGCATCTTTCCTTTTGTATTAAACATCTCATCCTTTTCCGGAAGCGGCATCGTATATCCTCCCGCACTTCCTGTCGGGATGATCGAGACACTGTATACAGGTCCCACATCCGGGAGTACATGGAACAGGATTGCATGCCCTGCTTCATGAAATGCTGTGATTCTCTTCTCTTTTTCGGAAATGACACGGCTCTTCTTCTCTGCACCGATTCCGACTTTTACAAATGCTTTCTTAATATCATCCTGTTTTAAGAATACTCTGTTATCCTTCGCTGCAAGAATTGCTGCCTCGTTCAGAAGATTTTCCAGATCTGCACCTGTAAATCCTGCTGTTGTCTGCGCGATCTGCTGCAGATTGATCTCCTCACTCAGTGGTTTGCCTTTCGCATGAACCTTAAGGATCTCCTCACGCCCTTTGATATCAGGTCTTCCAACCATAACCTTGCGGTCGAATCGTCCCGGACGAAGGATTGCCGGATCAAGGATGTCTACTCGGTTGGTTGCAGCCATCACGATGATACCTTCATTGACACCAAAACCATCCATCTCTACAAGTAACTGGTTCAGTGTCTGCTCACGCTCGTCATGTCCGCCGCCCATTCCGGTTCCACGGCGTCTTGCAACTGCATCGATCTCATCGATAAAGATGATACAAGGTGCATTCTTCTTAGCCTCCTCGAACAGGTCTCTGACACGGGATGCACCGACACCGACAAACATTTCCACAAAATCCGAACCGGAGATCGTAAAGAACGGAACTCCCGCTTCTCCGGCAACTGCCTTCGCAAGCAGTGTCTTACCGGTTCCCGGAGGGCCTACCAGCAAACCGCCTTTCGGGATTCTTGCTCCCACCTGGATATATTTCTTTGGAGATTTCAGGAAATCAACAATCTCCTCCAGTTCCTCTTTCTCTTCTTCCAGACCTGCCACCTGGGCAAATGTCACTTTCTTGTCACGGTCTGTACTCAGTCTTGCACGGCTCTTTCCAAAATTCATTGCTTTCGAATTCGCACCGCCGCCCTGCCGGTTCATCAGACCGAAGAGCAGGAAAACTCCGCCCAGTGTAAGAATAACCGGCAGAAATGTGGTTGCTGCCCAGCTGTCCTGCGGGATATCCGGCATCGTATACTCCACATTCTGTTCTTTCAGATAATCCTGGATCTCGTTAACATCAGAAACATACAGATATCTGATCTTATCGGAATCGTCGTCTCCCTTCAACGTAATCTCTACACGTCCTGTCGGAACACTCTTATTCTGATTCACTTCTACCGACTCGATCTTGTCATTCTGAACCAACTGTTGGAAATTCTTCCAGGTAATCTCTTTTTCTCGTTGATCGAACTGATTGGTAAACCATAGTGCTGCGAACAAAAATATGACAAACACCAGAAATACAGCACCGTTCAGTCCTCTCGCTTTCTTATTATCCAATTTTCAGGCTCCTTTCTTGTGACGCGCCTATTCTACGCCCTCTACTACTCCGATAAACGGAAGGTTTCTATATCTCTGAGCGTAATCCAGACCATATCCCACAACAAATTCGTCCGGGATATTGAATCCGACATAATCTACTTTTACATCTTTTACTCTTCTTTCCGGTTTGTCCAGAAGCGTACAAAGCTTCATACTCTTTGGTTTTCTCTTAGCCAGGATATCCATCAGATAATATAATGTTCTTCCTGAATCAATGATATCCTCTACGATCAGCACATCTTTTCCTTCCAGTGTCTCATCTAAGTCTTTGGCGATCTTAACGACACCGCTTGACTTTGTTCCGTCACCGTAGCTGCTGACACTCATAAAATCCATAGATACCGGAACGGTGATTCTCTTTGCCAGTTCACACATAAAGAATACTCCGCCCTTTAACACGCAGATCAGATGCACCTGCTTTCCCGCATAATCTTTGCTGATCTGTTCTCCAAGTTCTTTGATCCTCTTTGCAACATCCTCTTCAGGAACTAATACTTTAACTGTCTCTGCCATCTTCTTCTCCTCCGTTAAATTCTATTTCCAAAATCCTTTTGGTCTTATCTGTAATCTGATACGCCTGGTTCTGTCTGTATCCGATAATCCACAGAATGTGACTGCCATCTGCTGCCAGCCAGATCTTATCTCTGTCTTCCCGCGGGATCTTCGCATTGATAAAATACTTCTTCAGACTCTGCGTTCCGCCATTTCTGTCGATTGTGATATAGTCACCGGGCTCTTTATGTCTTATTTTTACAGTGCTCTTAATTATATCATAGTCAAACCATTTCGTGTAGGTTTTTTTAGGAAATGCGCCTGTTTCCGCCGTTTGTTCAAACATCCGCATATGCACTCCCGGTTCATTGCCGGCGTCCTCTTTTTCCCCTGTTTTGAGATCTGATCTGTCAAGCAGGATTCCATCATAACATTTTTCCGCTGTCATTTTATAAGGAAGGCTGATCTTTCTTCCGGTCTGAAGCCGTGCCAGATCTTCGATCAGTCTTACATGCACCTGCTCGATATCTTTTCTGCGCCCCGCCAGTTCACATAGCAGCGCATGAATCAGGAACGAACGTACAGTCTTATCGACATCCCGGAATAATTCCTCTTTGATCAGCAGTTCCGGAACGTTTTCACGTTCTTCATACAGATCTTCTGCACTCCCACACGGCCGCTTTTCCACATATCGCTCCCTGCATTTTTGCACTTCCTGTTCCATAAACGCCCACACTGCACGCATCTGTTCCATCGTCTCGGACATGTGCATGACCGCCTGCGGATTGACCTCTTGTTCGAGATAGGGAATCACATGATTCCGGATCCGGTTTCTCGTATAGTGATCTTCCAGATTCGTCTCATCCGTACAATAACTGATTCCCTTTTCCTGTAAAAATGCTTCAATCTCACATCTCTGCACACAGAGAAGCGGACGGATATACCGGACGGTATCTCCTTCTGCCGGGCTGATACCGCCAAGTCCACGCAGGCCGCATCCGCGGCTTAAGTTCCACAAAAGCGTCTCCGCATTGTCATTTTGGTGATGCGCCAGCGCAATCTTTGTACCGTTTTTCTCTTTGCACACCTTTTCAAATATCTGCCGCCTGATATTCCTGCCCGCCTCTTCCAGCGTCAGGCCCTGTTCTTTTGCATACTGCTCCACATTCTCATGAAATGCCAGATACCTGACCCCGAGTTGTCTGCATAGTGCCTTTACATATCTCTCATCGGCATCTGCACTGTCACCGCGGATCCCATGATGGATATGCACCACCGTCAGTTCCAATGGCATCTCATTTTTAAATTCTTTTAACATGAAAAGAAGGCATACGGAGTCTGCGCCTCCAGATACGCCTGTGATTACATGATCATTCTCCTGTAACATATGGTATTTTTCCACATATGCTTTCACCCGTTGATACATTCCGGCCTTCCTTTTCCTTTATTCTGTCTGTATAAATTCTTCCTGCCCGGTCCTTGATCTTCCACTCACCGGTATGGCAAATATATAAGCTATATATAAATTAAATATATAAAATTTCTTATAGAAAGTCAACTTAAGCCCCATATTCCAATCACCAGCACCGTCATATCATCCCGCGGCTCTCCCTCAAACGACAATGCAAACGTCAAGATCATCTCCGCCGTCTCCTGCACCCCCGCGTCGGGCAGACCATCCAGAAATTCCCGGAACGCTTTCTCCTTCTCCACTCCCGGCATAGCATCCAGGACTCCGTCACTGACCATAATGATCTTATCTCCGTCCCACAGCTTCCTCGATATCATCACCGG
>OGQS01001423.1_pt1 | contig 12788 bp, 10 predicted proteins | sample 1553331 | NCBI WGS metagenome assembly OGQS01 (sample SAMEA2580012, study PRJEB22360) | human gut metagenome | biome: human gut; feature: human-associated habitat; material: faeces | place: Denmark | collected 2008/2010
CTCCTCCAGCAGCACCTCCGCTTCCCTGCCCAGATAATGCGCCCGGAATCGCTTCGACTGCTCTTTCTCCATAGCCAGAAGTTCTCCGCTTCTTCACTGGACGTTTCGAGCCAAAGAACGGCGAACTCATTAAGGGCTTCTAATAAGAAAGCACGCAATCACCTCTTATTTATAGCAGTTACTCCTAAAAAATCCGGGGGCGGCCCACATGGGCTGCCTCCGGATTTTTGATGCAATGCATTTATAATTCTCGTCACATTTAGTAGGCCGTTTCATGGACCCATACATTATATATACAACAAACGCGCCCTAAAGGCGCGTCTGCTTATTTTTACTTATTACTTTCTAACGATCAGTGACTTACCAGTCATCTCTTTTGGCTGCTCCATACCCATTAATTCGATCAGGGTCGGTGCGATATCGCACAGTGCGCCGCCTTCACGAAGCTTCATGTCAGCGTCTGCATTTACCAGGATAAATGGAACCGGGTTGGTAGTATGAGCGGTGTATGGCTCTCCCGTCTCATAGTCTACTAACTGCTCTGCATTTCCGTGGTCAGCACAGATAAACATCTGTCCATTTACTTCTTTGATTGCTTCTACTGCATCTCCAACGCATTTGTCAACTGCTTCTACCGCTTTGATCGCTGCTTCTTCGATTCCTGTATGACCTACCATGTCGCTGTTTGCGAAGTTCATGATGATCACGTCATATTTGTCAGATTTGATCGCTTCTACAAGTTTTGCACCAACTTCTGGAGCACTCATCTCTGGCTGAAGATCATACGTTGCTACTGCTGGAGATTTTACTAAGATTCTGTCTTCTCCTTCGTTTGGTTCTTCGACTCCACCGTTAAAGAAGAATGTTACATGAGCGTATTTCTCTGTCTCAGCTAATCTTAACTGTTTTAATCCGTGTTTTGCAAGGAATTCTCCGAATGTATTCTTAATCTCTACTTTATGGAATGCCACTAATTTGTTAGGGATTGTTACATCATATTCTGTGAAGCATACGAATGTTGTCTTGAAGTATCCGTTTGGACGATCAAAACTGTCAAATTTATCATCACAGATAGAACGTGTGATCTCTCTTGCACGGTCTGGTCTGAAGTTATAGAAGATTACGGAATCATTTTCTTTTAATGTTGCAACTGGTGCACCATTTTCCATGATAACTGTTGGTACTACGAATTCGTCTGTAACGTCTTCTTTATAAGATGCATCGATTGCATCGATTGCATTATCTGCTTCATTTCCCTGTCCCATAACGATTGCATTGTATGCTTTCTGTACACGATCCCAACGATTGTCACGGTCCATTGCATAGTAACGTCCAGAGATAGATGCTACTTTACCTACTCCGATCTCGTCCATCTTTGCTAATAATTCTTCGATAAATCCTTTTCCTGATGTTGGAGCTGTATCACGTCCGTCTAAGAATAAATGAACGTATACATTCTCTAAGCCATTTCTCTTAGCCATTTCAAGAACACCATATAAATGTGTATTGTGGCTGTGTACTCCACCATCTGATAATAATCCAAAGCAATGTAATGCAGAATTGTTCTTCTTGCAGTTTTCAATTGCTTCTAACATTGCTTCGTTCTTAAAGAAATCTCCATCCTGGATCTCTTTTGTGATTCTTGTTAATTCCTGATATACGATGCGTCCTGCACCCATATTCATATGTCCTACTTCAGAATTACCCATCTGACCTTCTGGAAGTCCGACTGCCCTTCCGGATGCGTTTCCTTTTACGAATGGGTATTCTTTCATTAATTTATCCATTACAGGAGTCTTTGCTTCTGCTACTGCATTTGCTTCTTTGTTTTCGTTTAATCCATATCCATCTAAAATCATCAGGACTGTTGGTTTTTTACTCATTATTTTCTCCTTCATTTCCCAAAAATTAATCTTATTTTATGTCCGTTAATATTATAACGATTTTCTTCTTGAAATTCAACTATTATATGTTTGTATTTATAGACGTACATTCTTATTCGGAGTATAATGGATTCAGATACAATTTTATATAGCTGATATGTTTGTTCATTTTCATTACATATTAGTTTTTACAGATTCGGAGGTGCTTAGTATGCTTCATGAAATTAGTTTTCATTCCTTTAATGATCGTGATGAAGTGCAGGGATGGGTTTATGTACCTGCCTGCAAACCAAAAGGAATTGTACAGGTAATCCATGGATTCGGAGAACATTCTCGCCGTTATTTCCATATGATCGTGAAATTTATGGATGCTGGGTATATCGTTGCGGCAGATGACCATGTTGGCCATGGAAAAACTGCCATGTATAACAACACCTGGGGTGACTGGGGTGATGCTGGTTTCCATACGATGATGGAAGATGAGCATAAGTTAAAAGAGATCGTCAATGAAATGTATCCTGATCTTCCTTATTTTCTATTCGGACATAGCATGGGATCCTTTATTACTCGAGATTTTGCTGCGAAATATGGGGAAGAACTTGCAGGAATTACAATCTGTGGTACAACCGGACATTTCCGCGGTGCTACAGAAGCTGAAACTGCTCTGTTGGCTGCTGTTGCTGAAGGAAAAGGAAAAGAGTCTGATCCTTCCTTTACAACTGATCTGATGGGGTGGATGTGCGAGCGTTGTGGTAATGTTTCCATTGGAAATGAATGGATCTGTTCTGATCCTTATGTTCAGAAAGATCATGCTGAAGATCCATTTGATGCATTTACAAAACCAACAACCAACCAGTCTCTGCTTTATTTTGTCCAAATGATGAAAGCAATCACTGGTACGGAATGGGCAAGTAAGGTTCCTTCTGATCTTCCAATTTATAATATTGGCGGAGATCAGGATCCTGTTGGTGAATATGGAAAGGGTATCTATGAAGTTTCTAACTGGCTTGTTGATACCGGACATAACGTAAAAACTCGTGTTTATTCTGGATATCGTCATGAGATTCATAATTATGATGATCTGAAGGATGAGGTAGAGGCTGGAATTGTTTCCTTTATGGATTCAGTTTTGAATGAATAATTTTCTCATTATAATTTCGTAAAAGATAAAGGAATTTTTTATATCTTTAAATCATAACAAAAGTACCACAGAAATTTTATACTCCTGTGGTACTTTTTTGTAATTATTTTAATTTATCCAATAATGATGTTCCAATCGTTCCTTCTGGCATCTTGATTCCAAAGTTATCAGTAACTGTTGCTCCGATCACTGCAAAGGTATCTTGATCTTCTAATTTTCCGCTGCTTTTTAAAGATTTTGAGTATGCAATAAATGGTGTATATTCTCTTGTATGATCTGTTCCTGTATAAGTTGGATCATTTCCATGATCTGCAGTGATGATCAGTAAATCATCTTCTTTTAAAACTTCTAAAAGATTTCCTAAACCAACATCAAATTTTTCAATCTCTTTTGCATACCCAACCGGGTTTCTTCGATGTCCCCAAAGAGTGTCAAAGTCTACCAGATTTGTAAAGCATAATCCGTGAAAATCTTCTTTACATACATCTACGGTCTGCTCCATTCCATGGACAGAACTCTCAGAATGATATGCTTTTGTGATTCCTTCTCCGCAGAATATATCATTGATCTTTCCGACAGAAATCACATCAAATCCCTCATCTTTTAATGCATTCAACGCAGTTCTTGAAAATGGTTTTAAAGCATAATCTCTTCGGTTGCTGGTTCTTACAAATTCACCTTTCTTCTTTCCAACATATGGTCTTGCTATGATTCTTCCGACTTTCCATTCATTTTTCATTGTAAGTTCTCTCGCAATCTCACAGCATCGATAGAGATTGGCAAGATCAAAGGTTTCTTCATTTCCACAGATCTGCATCACGGAATCTGCAGATGTATACACAATCATGGAACCATTTTTGATCTCTTCTTCACCTAATTCATCCAGAATCTGCGTCCCACTGGCACATTTATTTCCTATGACTTTCTTTCCGCATTTTTCCTCTAATTCGCGAATCAATTCTGGTGGAAATCCTGTATCTGTAAAGGTAAGAAATGGTTTCTCAATCTTTAGGCCCATCATCTCCCAATGGCCAGTCATGGTGTCTTTTCCGTTACTGCTTTCTTTTAATCTAGCATAATAGGCCATTGGATTTTTCGCTTCTTCCATTTCTTTGACTGGATGAAGATTCAGCATTCCTAGTTTCTTTAAGTTTGGAATGTTTAAGGTTCCTACTGTGTCACAAATATGACCAAAAGTATCTACATCATAATCTCCAAATCTAGCTGCATCCGGCATCTCTCCGATTCCTAAGGAGTCTAAAACGATGACAAAAATTCTTTTATATCTTTCCATATTACATTCCTCCTTTTTCTTTTATTATAGACTGATTTACTAATTCCTTCTAGTATTTTAAAAAGAAAAAATCCCTCGGATATTCAATACCCGAGGGACCCATCATTTAATTAATCAAAATTATTTATAGTTTACGATTTTACCAAAGTCTGGTTTTAATGATGCTCCACCAACTAATCCACCGTCAATATCTGGCTGTGCAAATAATTCTGGTGCACTAGCTGCAGATACAGATCCACCATACTGAATGCGGATTGCTTCTGCTGTAGCTTCATCATATACTTCTGCGATACATGCACGGATTGCTGCGCAAACTTCCTGAGCCTGTTCTGTTGTTGCAACTTTACCAGTTCCAATAGCCCAGATTGGCTCATAAGCGATAACTGCAGTCTTAGCCTGGTCAGCACTTACTCCCTGGAATGCAATCTTGATCTGCTGGCGAACGAAGTCAATTGTAACTCCCTGTTCTCTCTGAGCAAGAGTTTCACCACAGCAAACGATTGGTGTAATTCCATGTTCAAAAGCTTTTAATACTTTTTTGTTAACAGTTTCATCTGTTTCAGCAAAGTATTCTCTTCTTTCAGAATGTCCAAGAATAACATATTTTACTCCAAGATCTGTTAACATATTAGGAGCGATTTCTCCTGTGTAAGCTCCACTTTCTTCAAAGTACATATTCTCAGCACCGATTGCAATATTGCTTCCTTTAGCAGCTTCGATTGCTGCTGGAATGTCGATTGCTGGTACACAGAATACTACATCAGAAGTTTCACTTGCTACTAATGGTTTTAATTCTTCGATTAATGCTTTTGCCTCGCTAGGAGTTTTGTTCATTTTCCAGTTTCCTGCTACGATTGTTTTACGCATAAGACTTATATCCTTCTTTCTTGATATATTGTTTAAAAATTATTTAAAAAATTTAATTTCTACAACGATTATTTATCGTCGGCTGCTACTACACCTGGAAGGTCTTTTCCTTCTAAGAATTCAAGAGAAGCTCCACCACCTGTAGAGATGTGTGTCATCTTGTCTGCAAATCCTAACTGGTTAACAGCTGCTGCAGAGTCTCCTCCACCGATGATTGTTGTTGCATCTGTATCAGCTAAAGCCTGAGCAACGGCAATTGTTCCTTTTGCAAGGATAGGATTTTCAAATACTCCCATTGGTCCGTTCCATACAACTGTTTTAGCAGATTTTACTGCTTCTGCGAATTTTTCGCATGTAGCTGTACCGATATCAAGACCTTCTTTATCTGCTGGAATTGCATCAAATGGTACTACAGATACTTCGATCTCAGCATCGATTGGATTAGGGAATCCATCTGCCACTGTTGTATCGATTGGAAGATATAAATTCTTTCCTAATTTCTCTGCTTTTGCCATCATTTCTTTACAGTAGTCGATCTTTTCATCGTCTACTAATGAATTACCAACTTCATAACCCTGTGCTTTTAAGAATGTATAAGCCATTCCTCCACCGATGATCAGTGTATCACATTTTTCAAGTAAGTTATCAATTACTTTTAATTTGTCAGCAACTTTCGCTCCACCTAAGATGGCTACCATAGGTCTTTCTGGATTATTAACCGCATTTCCTAAGAAATCGATCTCTTTCTGCATTAAATATCCTACAACGGCTGTATCAACATATTCTGTTACACCAACGTTTGAGCAATGTGCTCTATGAGCTGTACCAAACGCATCGTTTACAAATACATCACAAAGATCTGCAAGTTCTTTACTGAATGCTTCACCATTTTTAGTTTCTTCTGCTCTGTAACGAGTATTCTGAAGAAGTACTACTTCTCCATCTTTCATAGCAGCTACTGCTGCTTTTGCATTATCTCCGACAACATTGTCATCTGCTGCAAATTTAACTTCCTGTCCTAACAGTTCGCTTAAACGTACTGCTACTGGTGCTAAAGATAATTCCGGTTTTGGTTCTCCTTTAGGTTTACCTAAATGAGAGCAAAGGATTACTTTTCCACCATCAGCAATCAGTTTCTTGATTGTTGGAAGTGCTGCAACCAGACGATTTTCATCTGTAATCTGTCCGTCTTTTAAAGGTACGTTAAAGTCACAACGTACTAGGACTCTCTTTCCAGCTACATTAATGTCATCTACAGATTTTTTGTTTAACATGTTTCGTTTTTCCTCCTAAGATTGTATGCCATAAGGCATCTCTTATTTAATTAGGGCTTTTAGTTTTAATTTAAAAATAGGGCCCGGTCCCCAAAGACCGGACCCTTGTTTGAGTCTTATCACACTGTATAATTAATTACAGGCCTATCCTCATTCAAATATCAAATTAAGCTAATTCAGCAAAGTATTTGATTGTTCTTACCATCTGGCTTGTGTAAGAGTTTTCATTGTCATACCAAGATACAACCTGAACTTCTGTTGTTCCATTGTCTAATGGAAGAACCATTGTCTGTGTAGCATCGAATAAAGAACCATATCTCATTCCTACGATATCGCTAGATACGATTTCGTCTGTGTTATATCCGAAAGATTCTGTCTGAGCTGCTTTCATAGCTGCGTTTACTTCATCAACTGTTACATTTCCTTCAACAACTGCTGTTAAGATTGTTGTAGATCCTGTAGGAGTTGGAACACGCTGAGCAGATCCGATTAATTTTCCGTTTAATTCTGGAATAACAAGTCCGATTGCTTTAGCAGCACCTGTAGAGTTAGGTACGATGTTAACTGCTGCTGCACGAGATCTTCTTAAGTCACCTTTTCTCTGAGGTCCGTCAAGAGTCATCTGATCTCCTGTGTAAGCATGAATTGTGCACATGATTCCAGATTTGATTGCTGCAAGATCATTAAGAGCTTTAGCCATAGGTGCTAAGCAGTTTGTTGTACAAGATGCAGCAGAAATAACTGTATCCTCTGCTTTTAATTCTTCATGGTTTACATTGTAAACGATTGTTGGAAGATCGTTTCCTGCTGGTGCAGAGATAACAACCTTTCTTGCTCCTGCTTCGATATGAGCAGATGCTTTTTCTTTAGATGTGTAGAATCCTGTACATTCAAGTACTACGTCTACTCCAAGTTTTCCCCATGGAAGGTTCTTAGCATCAGCTTCAGCGTAGATTGTGATTTCTTTTCCATCAACTGTGATAGAGTTTTCTCCAGCTTCTACTTTGTCAGCTAATGCATATGTTCCCTGTGAAGAATCATATTTTAATAAGTGTGCAAGCATCTTTGGAGATGTTAAATCGTTGATTGCTACAACTTCATATCCTTCTGCTCCGAACATCTGTCTGAATGCAAGACGTCCAATACGTCCAAATCCATTAATTGCTACTTTAACTGCCATCTCAAATTCCTCCTAAGTCTTGATTAATTAATTTGATGGATTTGTCAATCTGTTAATCTATTGACAAACTTCTTTCTTATTTTAAACAATACCGACAAAAAATTCAAGGGAAATTTAGTATTTTTATCATGTATACAATAAAACGTCCTTGTACAATTTTACCAAATTTTGATATTGTTTCTTTAGCACAATGAATAAATACCAATTTTCCTGAAATTTCATTATTCTTCTTCGTCATTCTGACTTAAAATATATCTGGCGATCGTAAATGCATATCCTGCAATTCTTTCCATACTGGAAATGATATCAAGGAAATATACTCCTACATCTGGTGAACATTCTCCATCTTTCATACGTTGGATATGTCTTTTCCTGATCGTTTTTCTTGTATAATACACATCTGCCGCATAAGAAAGAGTTTCTTTTGCCTCTTTTGTATCATCAAATTCAATCGCACGGATTGCTGATTCAAATGCTGATTTTACAAGATTATTCATATTTCTAAGCTCATATACTGCATCTTCTGAAATACTTTCTTTCATATCTTTGATATGCTGCAGATATCCAGCCATATTTTCCACATGATCTCCGGAACGTTCAATGTCCGTGATCGAATCAAATAGATTATTAACAACTTTCATTTCTTTTTCCGTGATTGCCAGATGACTGATCTTAACCAAATATTCTGTGATCATTGGCTCTAAATGATTGATCACCTGTTCGTCATTGTGAACTTTATCGATCTTACTCTGCCTTGGTTCTTCCCCTCGCATTGCTTCTTTTGTGACACGATTTAAGTTCTTTAAAACAATTTCACCCATACGCACAACTTCTTTTACAGCATTCTCTACAGCAAATGCTGGTGTTTCAAGAATACGTGGATCTAAGTGACGTAATGCTTTCTCTTCCGGTTCTTCTTCCTCTTCATCCTCCACAACATCTTCATGGATAATAATACCTGATAATTTAACCAATGCATTTGCAAATGGGAATAACAATATCGTTACAGATACATTAAAGATTGAGTGGAAAATAGAAATCTGTGTACTTGATATATGCTGCATTGCAAGATCTGGGAATATTCCAAAGAAGATCGTCATGATCACTCCATAGATTGCTGCTCCTAATACATTGAAGCTTAAATGGATTACCGCTGCTCTTTTTGCTGTTTTATTCGCTCCTGCACTTGATAAGATTGCAGTGATACAAGTACCAATATTCTGTCCTAAAGTAATAAAGATTGCTGATCTCCAGTTTACAATTCCTCTCATTGCTAATGTCTGTAAAATACCAACAGATGCTGAAGAGCTCTGAATGATCGCTGTTACAACCGCCCCAACTAAAATTCCAAGAATCGGATTACTTCCTAATACCTGAAATGCTTTATAAAAAATAGGACTATCCTGATAGACTGAGATGGATGAAGACATAGATGATAATCCAATAAATAAGATACCAAATCCAACTGCAATCTCTGCTTTCTGTGTCATCTTCTGTTTGTTAGAAAATGTAATGATAAATGCTCCAATACCTAAAATAAATGGTGCAAAGAAATCTGGCTTCAGTGCTCCTGCCCACTCATTGGCTGATACAAGCCATGCTGTGATCGTTGTACCAACATTTGCACCCATGATAACTCCTGCCGCCTGTGTAAGGTTCATGATACCAGCATTTACAAAACCAACAACCATAACTGTAGTTGCAGATGAACTCTGAATGATTGCTGTTACCAATGCTCCTACCAGAACACCCAGAATACGATTATTGGTCAGATATCCTAGCAGGTCTCTCATTTTATTTCCTGCTGTTTTTTGAAGTCCTGATGCCATGATATCCATGCCATACAGAAACATTCCAAGTCCGCCGATAAACGCAAACAGGTTACCGACATGTGTTAGTGTATTCATTTTTTATGATTCCTCCTGTGTTTTTAACAGATCCCCCTTATCGGATCTCCCACATATATAATATTATCGTTTGTACGACATAAATAATTTTAACAAACATACTCCTATATTTAAAGAACTTTTTACATAGATCTTATTTTTTCTTTATGTTTCTATTATAACGTGTATAATAAAAGTATTAATTTTTGTTTATTTTGACTATTTACAAAGGAGTTTTTTATGATTCTTGCAGATTATCATTTACATACCAGTTTTTCTTCCGATTCAGAAAGTCCTATGGAAGATATGATCAAAAAGGCAATTTCTCTTGGTCTTAAAACCATTTGTTTTACAGAACATCATGATATTGATTATCCCGATAACCCTGATGATTTTGATTTTCTTTTGGATCTTCCGTCTTATAAAGAAAATTTATTTACAATGAAAGAACAATTTAAGGATCAGATTGAAATCAATTATGGGGTTGAACTTGGATTAATGCCAACAACTTTAAAGAAATGTTCTGATTTTGTAAAGGATGAACCTTTCGATTTCATTATTGGTTCTACTCATATTGTTGACTTTATGGATCCTTATGATGCAATTTATTTTGAAACTTACCCTGCCGGCAAAGGACTTGCTCATTATTTTGAAGATATTTTAAAAAATGTTTCTTCTTTTGATGATTATTGTGTCTATGGACATATTGATTATGCAGCACGTTATATCAAAGATCCTTCTTTTGAATTTCATTACAGTGATTATTCTGATCTCCTAGATACTATTTTAAAAACTATCATCGATCATGGAAAAGGCATTGAAGTGAATACTGCTGGACTTAAATACGGCATGAATGATCCTAATCCTCATCATGATATTATAAAAAGATATCTCGAACTTGGCGGCGAGATCATCACCATCGGTTCCGACGGACATTGTCCTGAACATATGGCTTATGATTTTCATAAATTGCCTGATTTTCTGTCTTCTCTTGGAGTTCGTTATTATACGATCTTTCGAAATAAAAAGCCCGAATTTATTAAATTATAAGTTTCATAATACCAAAAAGAACGAAATTATAAGATATTCCTATAATTTCGTTCTTTTACTTTGTTTGATCCATTTTAAAGTGCTCTCATCCATTCTGATTTCATATGAATATTTCCCTTAATTGCTTCATCTAATAAATGAATCATTGTTTCTTTATCCTGATTTAATGTTCCTCTTAAATTTACATAATTGGATGCATGATTTGATCTAAAAAGGCATCCTGGACAATCCAGATATTTTATCATTTCTTTTGTTTCGATCAAAATATCATATGGATTTAAAAGTTCAAATTCTCCGCTTCTGATCTTATCTGCCAACGGAAGACCTTCTTCTATCATTAACGTGAGCAATCCTATATAATCTGGCTTCATTTCTGATAAAACGAGTCCTGTATCTTTGGCATGATCCTTCCATAGCTTTCTGCCACCCAAACCTGAGATTGCCGTAACAGATAGTCGGATTCCTGCCTTTTTTACCTTATGTGCAGCCTCGATCATCTCTTGTGCTGTCACACCTTTTTTCATATATGCAAGGACACCATCATTTCCTGATTCTAATCCCATATAAATCATAGATATTCCAAGTCGTTGTAATTTGTCCAATTCTTCTTGGTCCTTCATTAAGATACTTCTTGGTGATCCATATAAGGTTACTTGTCTGCATTCTGGAAATTTTTCTTGAATAAAATGAAGAATTGATTCTAAGTCTTGTGTTTTACAGACCAATGCATCTCCATCTGCAAGAAAGATCTTCTCAACATGTCTGTATTGATTCCTTGCATCTTGCAAATCTTCAAGTACTTCTTTTGCTTTTCTGATCCTAAAGCTTTTTTCTTTAAACATATTACAGAAAATACAGTGATTCTGGCTACAGCCGATTGTTACCTGTACAATCAGACTATATGCCTCACTTGGCGGTCTGTAAATCATTCCTTCATATCTCATATTTTCTCCTGATTTTTTTATTTTACAATTCTTCTTACTGAAAGTACTTTTCGATAATTAGCTTTTGGAGAAATCTTGATTCCTGTTTTCCTAGAACTTGCATGAACAATCTTTCCGTTACCTATATAAATAGCAACATGACCATTATAGCAAATTAAATCTCCTGGCTGCTTTTTGTTATATGAAACTTTACGTCCTGCTCTTCTCTGAGAAGATGAAGTTCTTGGAAGATTATATCCAAATGATTTGTACACACTTTTTACAAATCCTGAACAGTCTGCACCAGTATTCAGATTCGTTCCTCCCCATACATATGGGTTCCCAACAAATCGTTGTGCAAATGATGCTACTGTTTTACCTTTATTATATGTACTTCCTTTTAGTTTTGGTGCTCTTGTATTAATATATACATATTTTTTTAGTACATATCCTGTTTTTCCTCCAACTTTGATCTTTCTCCAACTTCCACTCGTGGAAAGAACTGTTACTTTTGTTCCTATTTTTAATTTTTTGATCGTTTTTGCTTTTTTAGATTTTGATTTTCTCATTCTACACCAATGTTTATATATTTTACCACTATATCCTGATGCTGCAAAAACTGTTGTTGTCGATGATGTTGTTGTCGATATTGTTGGGGTAATCGTTGTTGTTAACATTACGGCTGTCATAGCCGCAATCATTGTTATTTTCTTTACTATTTTTATCATAATTATTGCCTCAATTCTATTTTTATAATTGTTACATTTCTGTTACATTTATTGTAATCTTAGCATATTATTGATTTCTTGTAAAGTGTTTTTGTAATATTTCTGTAATATTTATAACGTTTTTTTGAAATATTCAAGAAAACAGTGCGATCCTGCTTAGCAAGCAAGATGCTCAGATTTATCTTCTTATAAAACAAAAAATAGACTAGACATAAATCTAATCTATCTTTCAATAACAGGGGCAGAGAGACTCGAACTCCCAACTGCGGTTTTGGAGACCGATGTTTTACCATTGAAACTATGCCCCTTTATTAAATTGTAAAGGATATACCTTCAAAACAACATACAAGAACTATTCACATCTCTTCCACTCTGCCTTCTTTGGTTAAAGCCTCGACCGATTAGTAACAGTCAGCTCCATGCGTTACCGCACTTCCACCTCTGCCCTATCTACCTCGTCGTCTTCAAGGGGTCTTACTACCTTTCGGTATGGGAAATCTTATCTTTAGGGGGGCTTCACGCTTAGATGCCTTCAGCGTTTATCCCTTCCAGACTTGGCTAC
>OGQS01001431.1_pt1 | contig 12671 bp, 12 predicted proteins | sample 1553331 | NCBI WGS metagenome assembly OGQS01 (sample SAMEA2580012, study PRJEB22360) | human gut metagenome | biome: human gut; feature: human-associated habitat; material: faeces | place: Denmark | collected 2008/2010
TGGGCGCGATGAAGGAGTATTTCTACGAGAATATGCCGAGTATGGCCAATCCGCTCGGACTGGGACATAAAGCCATGCCTCTCGCTTGCAAGGTGCAGAACCTGCTCATCGGGGACTTCCTGAATTATCTCGCCTTGCGGCATGAGGTTTATCTCCCCTCAATGGGCGGTGACGTAAAAAAAAACTTTATGACGAAGCCGTAACGTTCGGCGGTCTCATCGACCCGTTGGCGGAACTGGATATCGACATACAGAGTTTCGATATACCGAGGATTGTTTCGGTATATCCCGACCGGGCAGGTGTGCGGTGGTGGACGAAAGCATGGTTCAATAACCGTGAAGAGGGTGAAACCTCTGTAGAGATAGAACGGGAACAGGCTATACGCTTCATACATGACAACATTGAAAAGGACGAATGGCTGGAAGAGTTCTTCCCACGCCAGATGGAGGTTTATCACAACGCCATCGAGCAGACGAAAGAACAACTGTTGAAACAAATAAATATATAAGGATACTATATGGATGGAATCAAGCATAGCCGGCAATTTGCGGAGATAGAACGCCTTGTGAGCGACTATTTCCAGTGCCACCTCGCACCCGTCATGTCGAAGACACAGGCTTATCTCACAAAGAAACAGGGCGAGGAAATGAAGGAGTATTCCACCTCTTTGGGCGGCATACTGAGCATGATGGCGTCTTCGGCACAGCCGATGAGCGACCCTTATCAGGTACTCAAAGTTACGGGCGAATGGAACTCGAAAACAACAGAAGATTACATTGTAATGTGCAAGGAGAAGATCTCCAAGGCTACCGATATACAGCAGGATCTTACATATTTGGCTGGGAAATGGCGCGATTCTGTCGTACAGGAGGTGGGACGGGAACGGTACGACGCCTTGTCTGAACAGCTCGGCGGCGACCTTGCCTACGCATACATGGACTACCGTGTGGAGCAACTGATGATTGACAAACTGGTCAAGGAGCGTATGCCCAAGACTTCGGCCGACTACATCATACGAAAGGCGGCGCAGTCGAGCCTTCTCGGATTGTCGCAAACGTTGAGCCGTTCGCCGCTTGCCGAAGAGATTGAAGCTCGCGGAGAAGCGGCCTACCGTCCCAGCAAACTGGAAAAAGGAGCCGGGCACGTACTGGGCGCATCGGCGGATGCCGTCATGATGGGCGGTGTGGGTTCATGGGCATCGCTTGCCAAGTTCATTGGTGCGGACATGGCAATATCGGCTATTGCCTCCCATTTCGAGCCGGAGAAACCAGAAACGCTCTCTGTGGAGCAGTGCATCAGCAAAGGAGTGTTCGGCAGCGAACGAAATGTATTCGACGGTTTCCGTAAGGAAGCGGCAACGATACAGACCGGAAAAAGCGAGCTTATAACAGTGGCCAATAAGCAGATGAAGAAGAAAATACCAGTATCAAATTTTGATTTTTCAGGATGGATGCACTCTTGGAACAACAATCCTTTCGGAATAAGCGGATTCAATGAAAAGGAACGTGGAAAAGATGCAGGGTACAAGAATATACCTCTGGTTGTCGCACCGGGGCAAGAAGAAGCCTACCTGAACGATTTAGCGAAAATGAACGGCACGGAGGCCAAAATCAATCTGGAGCAAACGCGACCGGAAATGGAACAGAGGGAAAAGGTTGAAACTGAAAACAGGCAGCCCGTTATTTCCCCAGAAAAAAACATACCGGGAGACCAGACGGATCAGGCCAACACGAACGGATGGAGCGGATTGCTCGGTACGTTGGGACTGGATGGCATGAGCGATATTACGGGTAACCTCGGATATGTTATGGCTATGTTGCCAGATATTTTGTTGGGGGCATTTACTGGAAAGACACAATCGTTGCGCTTCGTGGATAACCTGTTACCGATAGCGAGTATCGTGGCGGGTATGTTCGTGCGTAATCCATTGCTAAAAATGCTCCTTGTTGGTCTGGGCGGCATGAATTTGCTGAACAAAGCAGGACACGAGGCTTTACAAGGGAGAGCAGAGGGAAAACTGCAGGCGGTTGCAGGAAACGATGTGCAGTACCAACGCTATGCGGATGAGCCGTTGAATCCACGCATCATAAATCCGATTCTTCAAGGCAGCACCCTTATAGCCACGATAGACCGTGTGCCCTGCACTATCCAACTCATGCCGACCGTTGCGGATGCCTACCGTGCCGGGGCCTTACCATTGAATACGTTGGCCAACGCCGTGCTTGCCAAAAGTGACCAACTTCGCCGGATTGCATCGCAGAATTACGATGACGGACAGCAGGAAACCATCGTTCGCACGCGAGGCATCCAATAATTTTACGAACAATAAAAGTATGATTATATGAAAGAAAAGTCATCAATCGAAAAGAAAGCCCAGGAGAAGCAAACCGACTTGTTGTCCAAGGCCTTGAGTGAGGCTTCGAACGCCGGAGGGCACTGGCTGAACGCTTCGGGGAAGAAATTTCCGCGCCTTTATCCGCAGGGTGTATCCGCCAGCCCGTTCAATGCGCTGTTCATGGCGTTGCATTCGGACAGATACGGATGCAAAACCAACCTGTTCACGCTCTACAGCGATGCCAAGGCGCGAGGTACGGCGGTAAGGGAACATGAGCAGGGTGTCCCGTTCCTTTTCTACAACTGGAACAAATATGTCAATCGGAACAATCCGGAAGAAACCATCGACCGTACTGCCTATCTTCAATTAAGCGAAGAGCAAAAAGCGCAGTTCAAGGGCATCCATAACCGGGAGATCCGCACGCTTTTCAATATCGACCAGACGACACAGCCATACGTGGACAAGGAGGGTTACGAGGAAGCGGTAGCACAGGACGGGACTGCCCAAGAAAGAGGCTACACAGAGGCGGACAACCGACGGCTGCGCAGCCGGTTCAATGATTTTCTGCAGAAAATGCGGGACAATCTCGTTCCCGTGCGTTCGGACGGAAGCGGTGTTCCTCATTACGAGACGGATAAAGATGCGGTCTATATGCCGCGTCAAAAGGATTTCGCGCATTACCACGACTATGTGCAGGAAGCGTTGCGGCAGATCGTGAGTGCTACGGGACACCAGCAGCGGCTTGCACGGGAAGGCATGGTGATGAAGAACGGCATGGCTCCGTCGGAGGATGCGGTGAAATACGAACGTCTTGTCGTGGAAGTGGCTTCCGGAATCAAGATGCTGGAATTGGGGCTGCCTGCACGCCTGTCCGATGAAAGCCTTAAGACGGTGGACTACTGGTGTCGGGAGTTCAAGGAGAATCCATGCCTGACGGATGCGCTCGAAAGCGATGTGAACAATGCGCTCGAAGTCATCCGTAAGGCGGAACGGGGTGAGAAAATCGAGTATGCCACGATGCGCAACAGGCGGCAGACCTCGACCATGCAGGAGCAGATGCCAAAGCATTATTTCGTGGCGAACGAAATCAGCCGCCATCCCGACAAAGAGTCGAAAAGTATCGTCCTCGTCATTGACCGGCAGAATAAATCTGCGGATGTCATCCTGCCAGCCGGAGCTTCCACAGAGACGGATAACGAGATTCCGGGCATGAACAAAGGACGTATCGAACGGGCTTTGCAGAAGGAGGGAATCGAGCAGGTGCATTTTTATAATAACAATGGTGCTTTGGGGTACAGACCCGATGACGGTTACTTCGCCGAGAAATTGGTGACATTGGCCCGGTTAAAGAACCGCACGTTGGAAATGCTCTCCACGCTGGACGTTTCATCAGCCGTCAAACGGGCGAACGAGGTCGGTTTCGATGCCGTGCAAATGATTCAGGATGACAAGAACCGCTGGACACTCTATATCAAACCGGAAAACAAGAACGGGTACAGCGTATATCCCGACAAGGAGGACGTGAACCGTTTTTTCTCCACGCTCAAGCAGGCGATGGATAACCTCGACAAGGTGCGCATGGAGCTGGCATACAAGTATTACGCTTTGGCAGAGGTCAAGCCCGACCTGAAAGTGGATTTGTTCGGCAGCCCGACACCGGAAATTGATTTGAACCGAATTCAGCGTGTGTCCGTCTTCAAGACCAAGCAGGATGGTATTCAATGCGTGGCGACCATAGACGGACAGAAGCTGCAGCCCCGCAGCGTTACTCCGCAGCAATGGCAACGGATGTGGGTGGCGGAGGACAAAAACGAATACAAACGCCATCTGGCTGCCACGCTGTTTGCTGACGTGCTGCAAAAGGGGCAGTCTGTCGGGGAACAGAGACAAGAAGAAAATGTACAACACCAGAATGAAACGGTGGTGGAAAATCATACGGAGGATACGAAAAACGAAGAAAATGTTTCCGTACAGCGTCAGTTCTGGGACAAACTCAAGGAAAAACATCCCGATGCCCTGCAACTGATCCGCACGAATGAAGTGTACCGGCTCTATAATGAGGACGCAGTAAAGGGCGCAGAGATATTGGGAATCGTGATAAAGGAGAATCCGGAACGTGGTTTTTCGTCTTTCGCAGAATTCCCGAAGGAAGAGCTTGACAGCCACTTGCCCAAACTCGTGCGTGCCGGACAACGTGTCGCTATCTGTGAACAAGCCGCAGAACAACAGGACATCGAGCAGGAAACTCATCGGGGGATTCATAGATAAGGAGGAGTAGTATGAGCAGAAATCAGGAATATGCAGCACAGTATGCGGAGTATGCAATGGAACAGATGCGCCGGTATGGAATACCCGCCTCGGTGACATTGGCGCAAGGAATTTTGGAGAGCAGCAACGGACGGAGCCGGCTGGCACAGAACGAGAACAACCACTTCGGTATTAAAGCCACGCCTTCATGGATTGCCGAAGGCGGCAGATACGGTCTGTATTCGGACGACAAACCCGACGAAAAATTTTGCAGCTATGACAGCGTGGGCGATTCATACGAACACCACTCCCGTTTTTTGAAGGAGAACAGCCGCTATGCCGGTTGCTTCAAGCTGTCCCCGGACGATTACAAGGGCTGGACGCGAAGTATCGAGAAGGCTGGTTACGCCACTGGCGGCAAGTATGCCGAGAACCTGCAAAAAATCATCGAACAGAACGGCTTGCAGCAGTATGACCGGTTGGTCATGCAGGAAATGGCAGCGCAAGGCAGGGAGTTCGGTGTAGAGAACAATCCACTCCGTGCATCCGGGGAGGTGACGAATGCAAACGGCTACTCGTTCCCTGTCGAACGAAAAGAGTTTCTTTTCGTGACCTCACCTTTCGGTATGCGGCAAGACCCGATGGACGGTTCAAAGCAGCAGATGCACAAGGGGGTCGATATACGGTGTAACGGCGACACAGTACTGGCAACGGAGAATGGCGGCAAAGTTATAGCCGTCAATCACAATAAGAACACGCCCGGCGGTAAGTCGCTGACGGTGGAATATGCCCGTGCCGATGGCAGCAAGGTACAATGTACCTATATGCACCTACGCGAGGTTTCCGTAAAAGTCGGCGATTTGGTTCAAGCCGGCGGGCGGCTCGGAACATCCGGCAACACGGGAACACGAACAACGGGTGAGCATTTGCACTTCGGGGTTGCGAACATTTATGCTGATGGAACACGCCGAGACATAGATCCTGCGGCGTATCTGGCGGAAATCGCCCAAAAGGGACAGCTCAAACAACAAATGCTGCATAACGGCAATGACCTGCTTGCCAAATATAAGGAAGCGGAAGCACCATCAGTCGAAAAGAATCTTTCACCCGACGACTGGATGAAGAAGCTGCTCTCCTCGGAGGACAGTGGCGTGGGCTTGTCGGGATGCAACGACCCGATTGTGGAAATGGCTATGACCGCTTTCGCCTCCCTGATGCTTCTGGCGACACAGATTGACAACCGGAACGAAGAAGAGCAGAAAGCGGCAATATCGGCGGCGATGGACTCCCGAAACATCGACTTGAAGCCGTTGTTACCTAACATGAAAAACTGTGACCTGACCATCGGCGAGAACGGCAAGGCTATTCTACGGGTGGACAATGGAGAACTGCGTGTCTCACGTGAGCTGACCGCCGCCGAACTGAGCCGGTTGTCGGCCACGCTGAATAATCACGCTCTTCCGGAGGAGACCAGACGGATGCGTATTGCCGGTATGTTGAACACGATTATCCTGTCGGAGGCGGCCTCACAGAATTTCGAACAAGGGATGTCTCAACAACAGGGACAGACGGAGAACCAGAGAAGATAAAGGCAGGCGATATGATAAAATGCGTGATGATACAGCTATGCAAATGTCTGGCAGGGATTTCCATTCTTGCCCTGCACGTCCTGTTCTGCTATCATCTGTTTGGATGGATATCGACGCTTGTTATCGTGGGCGTGCAACTGGTTATCGCCGGATGGATAGTCTGGGCGATGATACGCGCTCCCGATTAGTTTCCAGACCCCACAGTTCAACATCAATAAACCCCATGTCTCACTTGTCGGATGATCCATGTATCATTAAAGACAGAAAAACAGATGATTAAATGTAATGTTACGGTATGCGGCATTATCGGCCGCGATGCGTCGATGCGCACGAATAAGGAAGGAAAGTCATTTCTGACCTTTCCGCTCAAAGTCATGGTTCCGGGAACGGGCGGACAGAATATGAATATTGAGGTGGATGTCCGCAAGGACGGCAATCAGGAAGAGACCGCCAGCTATCGGAACGGCTCGCATGTCGAAGTGAGGGGTACGATGTATCTCAAACGCCGGGGTGAGAAACTCTATTTCAACCTTTTCGCCAATGAGGTGTGCAATGCTTCGGCGGATGATGCGGATGGAATTAAGGGCGAGCTGGTATTTCGCGGCAAGGTGGGTCAGAACATCGAGGAAAAAAGGGATAAGAAAGAACAACCCTACACGGTGTTCTCTGCATTCAGCGCGGAGAAGGTCGAGAATGGCTTCGAGTACCAGTGGATACGCTTCTTCTGTTTCGGTTATGAGCGGGAGGAGTGGCTGCAGGCCGGTGTAAAGGTGGACGCCAAGGGGGAAATGAACCTGTCGGCACACAACGGTAAAATCAATCTGTCCTGCAAGGTGGAAGAGCTTGCCCAGCATGTGTCGGATTCGTCTAACCACAATCAGTGACGCTTATGGCTGGGTACAGAAAAAAGAATGCCGACGGGCCCAACAGCGAAGACAAGGCTCTTGACCTGTTCGCGGAAATGATGATCGAGAAAATCGAGAGCATCCGCAAGGACTGGAAAAAGCCCTGGTTCACCGAGGGCGCGTTGCAATGGCCGAAAAATCTTTCAGGGCGCGAGTATAACGGCATGAACGCTTTTATGCTGTTGTTGCACTGTGAGAATGAGGGATATAAGATTCCGCGCTTCTGCACGTTCGACTGTGTGCAACGGCTCAATAATCCCGGTAAGGACGGGAAGGAACTGCCCCGTGTCTCCGTGCTGCGCGGCGAGAAATCCTTTCCGGTCATGCTGACCACGTTTACTTGCATACACAAAGAGACAAAGGAGAAAATTAAATACGAGGATTACAAGAAACTCTCCGATGATGAAAAAAAGGAGTACAATGTCTATCCGAATATGAAGGTGTTCAGGGTCTTCAATGTGGCGCAGACCAATTTGCAGGAAGCACGTCCGGAGCTGTGGAAAAAGCTGGAGGAGGAAAATATGCGTCCGGCAATCGAGGGTGGCGAGCATTTCAGTTTCGTACCCGTCGATACAATGATAAAGGACAATCTTTGGATTTGCCCGATCACGCCGAAACATCAGGACAGTGCCTACTACTCAATCACGAAGAATGAAATCATCGTTCCGGAAAAGGAGCAGTTCAAATCGGGAGAATCGTTCTATGGAACGCTTTTCCACGAGATGACGCACTCGACCGGTGCGGAAAGTGTACTCGACCGGTTCAAACCGACATCATTCGGTTCTCCGGAATATGCCCGTGAGGAACTGGTGGCCGAACTCGGCAGCGCACTGGTCGCCCAACGTTACGGCATGGTCAAGCATATCAAGGAGGACAGTTGCGCCTATCTCAAAGGGTGGCTCGATGAGTTGAAGGAATCGCCGCAATTCATCAAGACCACGTTGCTCGATGTGAAAAAAGCGGCCTCGCTGATTACGCAAAGAGTGGATAAGATTGCGCAGGAGTTGGAGCAGCACATCAGCGAGGAACAAGAGGTTGCCCCGAAAGAAAAAGTGTACTATTCTTCGGTGGCTTATCTCCAGTCCACCGATGACACGAGGCAACTCGACGAACTCAAGGACAAAGGGGACTATGAGGGATTGCTGACGCTCGCCAAGGAGTATTACGACGGCAACGGCATCAACGAGAAATACACGTATTCATCGCCTACGAACAACAAGGGTGACGACCTTCTTGTCGAGGATAAGAATTTTGCCGTAGTGTACAATGGGAGTGTCGGAGGGACATACGAAGTGATGTTGAAATTCACGGAGCAGGAAGTCCGTGACCATATCCGGCGTTACGGTGTCGATCTTGCCGGAGAGACAATCAAAGAGGTTGCCAAGGATATGACCGCAGAGCAGTTCTCCGCTATGGCGCAACAAAAGATACCGTCATTCGAGATGCCGAACGGTGACGTGCTGTATGTGGAATACAACCGGGAATCAGATACATTGGATGTAGGACAGGCTGCCAATGCCGGCATTATGGTTCAACATCGGTTTCCGTATGACCACAATGCCGAATTGGATGCCAACTTGCAAAAGGTTAATGAAAATCTGAACGAGACGGAAGAATATCGGGATGTGTTACAAGAGGCAGAATACAGCGGCGGAATGCGGCGTTAGAGGGCGATGTATAAGCGATGTGGAGCGGACTGTGAAAAGTCTGCTCCACGTTTTTATAGCCTGCACCGATGCCATAGATACGATGCAGTCTGTTCATATTATTGGTTCAATAAGCAGTCAATCATTGACTGTAGGTCTGACAGGTCACAATATTGATTCCGTCCGCCGGTGTAGTCCTTTGCGTGCTTGGCTGTCCGTATAAGGAATGAACCGAGTTCGATTCTTACACCGCTGCCCATTCGGGAGAGGGTGGATGAGTGACTGATATAACCGAATTTGCCGTTACGTTCAACAAAACAAGAGGTGTCGTAATGTCCTTTTGAATTGGATACCGTCGTTGCATCAACGGCTTTTGCATATTTGGAAATCTCACGCACCAAAGCGGTTTGGAAATTGCGGTATTCCTTTGAAACATAACCGCCTGCATCCGCAAGAACGGAAGACTGCCATTTGGTATAAAAATTCTGTGCCATATTGATTTTTATTGTTGATTATGTAAGTAATTTCTCCACTTCTCACCGTCAATAGTCAGCTTTTTCAATTCCCAATCGTATTCCACTTCCGGCATATTGGTATAAGGGAAATGAACGGTATAGCCTATCTGTCCGTAAGAGCAATGCAGAGGGGTAACACAAATCTCCCAACCGAAATAAAGTTGCGGTGTGCAGTATTTCCGCCAGTCGAAACGACCTGCGGCAATATTGCCGCAAAGTCGTTTAAGAGTGTCGTTTATTGTCATTTCACACCTCCTTTACTTAGGATTGTGAGTTGGTTCGGACAGTCAGGAAACCAATAGGCATCACTGTCTATATATACGCATCTGCCGCCATTCCAAGGCTTTCTGAAAGCCAACACCTCTTTGGGGCCGAATACCACTCCGTAATCATTCGTGAACGCCACCATATCGCCAACTGCCAAATCAATGTCTGTTTCCATCACCTCTGAAAGCCGATTGAAAAACTCCATGCCTTCTGCCTCCCGTTCCGCTCTCCATTTCCGGAACTCCTCTTTGTGACTTCTCGGTGTGGGTATCGGTGATAATTCCGATGCAAAAACTTCTGCTTCCGAAGTACCGCTTGAAATCAGAATAATGCTGTCACTATCCACTTCTTCAGGTGCGGAAATCACTTTATACTCTCCGTTAGACTTGCCATTGTCGGGGTCATTCCAATAAAGGAGATTGCCGTTCTTGATGTAATCGTATTTGCCCATTGTCTTTTGATATATTGATTTTTTATTTTCCCTTTTATCGAAGCTCTTTCGGCTTCTTTGTCGGGATTGATTTTTATGCTGAATCAACTGTGGAAAAAGGGCGAATAAGACAAATAAACAGCGGACTGATTCTACGGAATACCCAAATCTACGATTTGCGGAAGGCTGTCGGAGAATCCGGATGCCGTTAGCGATAGCGGTACTTGGCAATCGACCGAACACTGTACCTTTGCATACAAAATCTCACCGAACAAGAATAGCCGATACTGCGATTGGTGGAATAGTGAATTACATAAAAAAGAGTGTCATTCCGCAGAACGACACTCTGGCTATTTATAACAGTTAATACAAAAGGGCTATTATCCCTCGGTGAAAAACAGCTCCACTTTCGTGTGTCGGTTGGCTTCAGTCGGTACATGGTCGGCTATTCCGCCTCTGCTCACCTTGACGATTCTTTCAACCGGGATACCGCGTCGTCCTAATTCCGCAACGATATAGTCTGCCCTCGATGTACTTAAAGAGTTATTGAGAACCGGAGTTCCCGTTGAACTGTCTGCCGCACCTGTTACTCTTACGGACAATCCGTATTTGTTCGCCACACGAGCCAGTTCATCGAGATTAAGCATCTGCGAGGCATCCGTCAAATGAACCGTATTCAGGTTGAAAAAGAAATAAACAGGCGAGCCGATACATTCTCCGACTTGCATGAGTTTCATATCTTCTGAACCGTTTGTGGCCATTTTTTCGGGTAAGCGGTCATTATTGACATATCGGGTATTTGTCGAATCAAGTGGGGAAATACCATCCCAGTGTCGATTCCTCAATCTTGCCATAAGTGAGTTCAGCCCACTGTAATTATTGGTGGGATAACCTTGACGCTTGCCAATGCTGTCTTCCGTTATAAGACTACCGTATTTGTCGAGCAGTCCCTCAATCTCTAAAATCTTCTTCAATTCAATAAATGTCCGACGGTTCCGGTCGTTCAAGTCTGCATAACGATTATTTTCTTTCGACAGGAAGTTGGCATAATCCACGAGCCATTCGTTCTGACGGACATAAGGCGTTGCATCCACTGCACATTTCCAGCCAATTTTTCCGAGGTGAAATGTGAAGCCGGCCGTCAGCGACAGCATGTGATCACCGAGACGGTTCGGGTGTCCGTAGCCGTCGAAGTTCTGAAAGGTGGTAGTGCCGGAGAGTTCCAACAGGGCACTTACCCGTCTGGAGATACGGTATTGTCCTTGCACCCCGTATGAGATAGCCAATGGGTTATGCCCATTCGTGGCATTATGCAGGAGTCCGATTCCGGCAAAAGGTGCGAGATTCCAGCGCACTTGATCTTGCCGGGCATACCTGCGGCCGAGTACATTCCATAGCAAATCCGCATGGATATGATGGTAGTCCTGAGTGGACAATGCACCATCCTTGAACTGTAAACCGCTGTAGTTGATACGCGCACCGACCGATGGCGTGAACCATTTGCCGACGGCAAGGCTGTACGAGGGTTTCAGGCGTCCGAAAAGATCTTCACAACCGAGTGGCGTACCGAGAAATGCGGTCGCACCTCCGGCAATGCTGACAAACCAGTTGCCAGTACGGGACATCGGAAGAACCACTCCGTCGAGATAGACGGGTTGCATCGGTTGAAGTCCCTCCGTGACATTATAGAATGTCGGTGGTTGGACAGTATCTCCCTGTACGGAGTGTACACCTGCGTGTGCCTGAAACGAACAGAGCACAGCGAAAATAAGAATGAGTTGTTTCGTCATATTCCAATGATTTTATTCGTTATACTTTTGATTTATCGTAAGATGTGTGCCACTTCCCGTTTGGGCTTTTTGCCGATGGCCGGACGCATCATGCGGCTCGCCATCCTCATGCAGCGGAGTGCCCATGCACGGTTGTCCTCGTCCTCGTCACGTCCCCATTTCAGGTCGCTTTTACTGCCTCCGCCGCCACGAGTTTCGGCAAACGTGGTGGCATCATCGACCATTCCGAGGAACAACATCGTTGCACAGTGCATTATGTCTGCGCCCCGTTCCGCGATGGATTGAACGAGTGAGCCATCGAATAGCTGCCGTTCCGATATGTCCATTTGTGCCGATACATTCCGGTATTCACCGACCACACTTTCCAGCAATACGTCTTTGAGCAGGGTGTCCACTTTGGAGTGAACATCACGCGAATACTTGTAGGCTTCTTCCTTGAGTTCTTCGGTACGATCCTTAATGGCATCCATGTCCTCCTTGAGGTCGGTCAGTTGCCGGTCAGCGGCCTGTAGCTTCTGTTGTTTGTCTGCCAGTTGTCTGTTGATGCCTACCAACTCTTTTCCCAACGTTTGAATCCGGATTGCCAACTCTGCCGCATTACCGCTGTTCGCTTTCAAATCCCGTTCGGCTGCCGACAGCAGAGCCTCTTTTTCCGCTTTTGACTTTTCAAGGTTATCGACCATTGTCGTAAGTCCCTTGACCCTGCGCTCTGCCAGACGGATGTCCGATTGAAGTTCGGAGAGTGCCTTCCGGTGACGGTCGATATTTTCCTCGATGGTTGTACACTCCTCGGAGAGCATACGGCGATACTCTTCGGTTGTCCTGTGGCGTGCGCCCGTTTCGGATATGCTCGTTCCTCTCGACATTCCCCATTTCGTATTGACTTCGGCGAAAAAGTCGGTATGGAGCTGTTTCATCCTTGCGCTATATTCAAACTTGTCCTTTCC
>OGQS01001441.1_pt1 | contig 12529 bp, 9 predicted proteins | sample 1553331 | NCBI WGS metagenome assembly OGQS01 (sample SAMEA2580012, study PRJEB22360) | human gut metagenome | biome: human gut; feature: human-associated habitat; material: faeces | place: Denmark | collected 2008/2010
ATATGGTGAATGCCGGAGTCAGCGTGAAGCTGGGACAGGGCAACCATGTATCTACCTCACGGGTAGCTTTGGCCAAGGAAGTAGAAGACCTGAAAGCGATTGTCAAGGCGCAGAGTGCTGAGATTAAAGCTATGCGCGGAGCCATGCAGTCTGGGACATCGGTAATGAAGGATGTTAATTTCCCCGATGTGCCTAAAGACCACTGGGCATATTCTTATGTGAAATCATTGGCGGACAGAGGTCTTTTGGAAGGGTATCCGGATGGAGAGTTCAAGGGTGACCGTTCCATGACCCGCTATGAATTTGCGGCCATTATTTACCGCGCACTGCAGAACGGCGCACCTATTGACAGCGATATGGCAAAAGCCATCGGTGAATTCGATCCTGAAATCAATCGGATAAAGGATCTGGACCGCACCCGTGTCGACCGTATTTCCGGCAAGGATAATGACCGGCATAAGGTGGAACGCGTCCGTGTCAATAATGAAAGCAATAAAGAAAAGGGTGACTACCGTGATGTGTACGGTTCCCATATTTCACCGGAAGCGTAACCCGGAAAGCAAAGACAAGGAAATAGTATAAGAAACAGAAAGTACGGTATCCGTCAGGTATGATGGGTACCGTATTTTTATGTGGGCGGGGGATAAGTTGACGTTAAGGTGTCATCCGAAGCGAATGTGAGGGATCTGTTATCGTGGAGAGGAAGACGGTAAGGCGTCATTCAGAGCGCCAGCGAAGAATCTGTCACCGTGGTGAGGAAAGCCGTAAGATGTCATCCGGGTAATAGATTCTTCACTCTGTGTCACTGTCCCGTTTCCCTGCTTTCTCACAAAGCATTCTTGCCCCGTTCAGAATGACGATTTTGGGAAAGCACGTCACTAACAATGGGGAACGGAAAGCATCATAATGACGGAGACGGTAAGGCGTCATGATGAGGGAAACGTCAGTCGTCATCCGAAGCGAACGTGAAGGATCTGTATTCGTGGTGAGGAAAGTCGTAAGAAGATAAAAGCTATCAGCTGTGAGCTGTTAGCTACAAGCTAACTATTCTTTTACGATTTAAATCATTACGACAAGCGAGTATCCTCAATCGCACTACGTGCGCCAGCAGCTCCTTCTGACGGCCGGCTCTATGATCCTTGTATAAGACGGTAAGAAGATAAAAGCTACCAGCTGTAAGCTGTGAGCTGTCAGCTATCAGCTGTGTTATAATAAATAAATTATAGGGTGTGTATTGTCTTTGGAGGGGGTATCAGGGTGGCAGAGCTGAATTTACTGCAGGAGAAAATTTTGAGCGACGGGGTGATCCGTCCGGGGAATGTGCTCAAGGTGGACAGTTTTCTGAATCATCAGATCGATGTGCCTTTTATCAGTGAACTGGGAAAGGAATTTAAAAAGCTTTTCGGGGATCGGAAAGTGGACAAGATTCTGACGATCGAAGCGTCGGGAATTGGTATCGCCTGTCTTACAGCAGTGTACTTCGGCGTGCCTGTTGTTTTTGCGAAGAAATCTGCGGGAAGCAATATGGATAAGGAAATGTTTGCTACGGAGGTTATGTCATATACTCATAATCGGAAAAACCATGTGGTGGTATCAAAGAAATATCTGAAACCCGGCGAACATATCCTCATCATGGACGATTTTCTTGCCAACGGCTGCGCCGTGAGCGGGCTTCTTGATCTGGTAAAACAGGCGGATGGTATCGTGGAAGGCATCGGCATCTGCATCGAAAAAGGCTTCCAGGGCGGCGGCGACGCGCTCCGTGAAGCGGGATATGATGTCCGCTCTCTGGCAGTTATTGAAAAAATGGATGCCGAAACAGGCGTCATTACGTTTCGCTGAGGAGGCCGGAATGAATACAGATCCGATTTATGAAGCGGATGGGAAAATATCTGTCCGCAAAGCAGTGCCTTTCGGTCTCCAGCACGTTCTTGCCATGTTTGTGGCAAATATCGCGCCGATCCTTATTGTAACGGGCGTGGTGAAGGTGCCTGCCTCAGAAGCGGGCGCTGTTGTCCAGGCGGCCATGATCATTGCAGGCATCGGCTCCCTGCTCCAGATGTATCCTTTTTTCCGTCTGGGCAGCGGACTTCCTGTCATCATGGGAATCAGCTTTACCTTTGTTTCTGTTTTTTGTGTAATCGGATTGAAATACGGCTACGGGGCTATTCTCGGCGCTGTCCTTATAGGCGGTGTTCTGGAGGGGATCCTCGGTCTCGGCGCGGCATGGTGGCGGAAACTGGTACCGCCCATCGTTTCGGCGACTGTCGTGACAGCTATCGGGTTTTCACTGCTTCCCATCGGAGCGAATTCTTTTGGCGGCGGTTTCGGCCATCCTGAGTTCGGTGATGCCCGGTTCCTCATTGTCGGAACGGTTACCCTGGTTTCCTGCCTTATTTTCAATATCCGGGCGAAATCTTTCTATAAGCAGTTATCTGTTCTTTTCGGGCTTTTTGTGGGGTACGTTACGGCATACTTCTACGGTATGGTTGATTTGAGCCGCCTGACGGAAGTATCCTTTGTGTCTCTGCCGGTTTTCATGCCTTATTCTCTGGAATTTCATTATGACGCCATTTTCTCCGTATTCCTTATTTTCCTGGTGTCTGCCACAGAAACGCTGGGCGACACCTCGGCGCTTGCCGCTATGGGGTTCAATCGGGAGGCGAAAGACAGGGAAATATCCGGCTCCATTGCCGTGGACGGGTTTGTTTCTGCCGTGTCTTCTCTCTTCGGGTGTTTGCCGATTACATCTTTCAGCCAGAATGTGGGGCTTATCGCCATGACACATGTGGTGAACAGGAAAGCCATCGCCAGCGGCGCCGTCATCATGGTTCTGGCAGGACTTATTCCCGCGCTGGGGGTCATTTTGGCGTCACTGCCTGAGGCCGTCCTCGGCGGCTGTACGCTTATGATGTTCGGCTCCATCGTGGTGTCCGGTGTGCAGATGATCAGCCGCTGCGGATATTCGCAGAGAAATATGAGTATTGCCGCCCTGTCTCTTTCCATCGGACTGGGATTCACGCAGACACCGCAGATTTTCCGCATATTTCCCGAACTGCTGCGGAGCGTATTCGCAGAGAACTGTGTAGCGGTGGTTTTCATCGTGGCGGTTCTTCTGAATCTTATATTTCCCAAAGGGGAAAAGGAAAAGGCAGTGGCAGGAGCTGCCGAATGAAATACAGACGCTGACCGGCAATCGGCGCTTTTATTTTGCCATAGTAATGGAAGTATATATTTCATGCTTTCTGCGTACCCGTTTCCGCACACATCGGTATGCCTGTTGGTCACTCTATGAGTATTTCCTATACAGTTGCAGGCAAGCTATACATTGTGCTTATAAGGTGTAGACACAGGAATGAATAATGATACAATATACATGGTATTATTTAAATAGGAAGTTTACTTACGATGAAAGGCAAGGAGGATTGTCATGAAAAGATTGAAGAAAGCAGCTTTGGCGGTGGCATGTGCTGCTGTGCTCTGTTCCGTATTTTCCGGCTGCGGCGGAGATAAAAAGGATACTGCCAAGGCCGCTCCCGCAGAGGAAAAAGTGCTGACCGTTTATACGGCGCGCAGCGAAAGCTTAAACAATCTTGTCATTCCCGCTTTTGAAAAAGAAACGGGAATCAAGGTTAATGTTATTGTGGCGGGGACAGGACCCCTCGTAAAGCGTGTAGCATCGGAAAAGGACAATCCCCAGGGCGATATTCTCTGGGCGGCTGACCAGACGATGCTGGATTCCCAGAAAGAACTTTTTGAGAAATATGTATCTCCGGAAGACGCGAATATGATTGAGGCCGCTAAAAATAAGACGGGATATTTTTCTCCCGCGTTTGCCGATCCCACCGTTTTCATCGTTAATAAAAAACTGGCAGGCGATATGAAGATTGCCGGGTTTGACGATCTTCTCAATCCGGCGCTGAAAGGCAAGATTGCCTGCGGCGACCCCGCCAATTCCAGCTCTGCGTTCCAGGTGCTCATGGCGATGCTTTACGCCAAGGGAAAGGATGGAGATCCCATGTCCCCCGAAGCTTGGGCGTATGTGGATAACTTTATTAAGAATGTGGACGGGAAATTTCTGAACAGTTCCGGCGCTGTCCATAAAGGCGCTGCCGACGGCGAGTATACCGTAGGGCTTACCTGGGAAGATCCGGCTGCTACCTATGTGAAAAACGGTGCTGCCGTAGAAGTCGTATTCCCGAAAGAAGGAGCCATTTTCCCGGGCGAATCCGTACAGATCATCAAAGGCGCGAAACATATGGAAAATGCGAAGAAATTTGTCGATTTCATGCTTTCCCAGAAGATCCAGGAAGCGGCAGGAAAGACGCTCACTGTCCGTCCGCTCCGCAAGGGTGTGAAGCTTGCTGACTACATGACACCCCAGGACACAATCGCTTTGTTCAAGAATTATGACGAAGGCTGGGTAGCTGCCCATAAGAAAGAAGTCGTGGCGGAATGGAATAAACATCTGGAGAATTCCAGACAGTAGTAGTAATCAGGTCATCAGAGGGCGTCGGGCATTTCGCCTGACGTCCTTTTTTATAGATGTCACTTGAATAGCGAGGTTATGAGGTTATTATGAGTGTTTCTATCGATATAGACAAAGTAGTGAAGAAGTACGGAGATACGGTGGTGGTGAACGGCCTGTCCGTGGATATTATGCCGGGCGAATTTTTCACCCTTTTAGGGCCGTCGGGCTGCGGTAAAACGACACTGCTCCGTATGATTATCGGATTCAATTCTATCGAAGGCGGTACGATTTCCGTCGACGGGAATGTCATCAACGATGTGGCGACAGATAAAAGAAATATGGGCATGGTCTTCCAGAATTACGCCATTTTTCCCCATATGTCGGTGAAAGATAATGTGGCTTTCGGTCTGCGGATGCGGAAGGTGCCTGAAAAGGAAATCGAAGAGCGGGTGGATAAAATCCTGAAGATCGTGAAGATCGACCACCTGAAAGACCGTATGCCCACAGCGCTTTCCGGCGGGCAGCAGCAGCGTGTCGCCCTTGCGCGGGCGATCGTCATCCGGCCGCAGGTACTTCTGATGGATGAACCGCTGTCCAATCTGGACGCGAAACTCCGTATCGAAATGAGGAATGCCATCAAGCAGATCCAGCGCCGGGTGGATATAACCACGGTGTATGTCACCCACGACCAGGAAGAGGCGCTGGCGGTGTCCGACCGTATCGCCGTCATGAATGGCGGGGTCATCTGCCAGATCGGCAGACCGGCGGATATTTATAAAAGGCCGAAGAACGTTTTCGTTTCGACTTTCATCGGGCTCTCCAACCTGCTGGACGGACATATCGTGAAAAAAGGAGATAAGACAAGCATTTCCTTTAAAGAAAATGAAGACTGGCTTGTAGACATGGATAACTTATCAGGCGGCGTGGAGGACGGAGAAGAAGTCATCATTTCCGTCCGCCCGGAAGAATTTGATATGGAGCCCGGCACGAAAGAGGGGATTCGCGGCGTGATCCGTTCTTCCGTCTTCCTCGGTCTTACCACCCATTACTTCATCACCACCGGCAGCGGGCAGGAATTGGAGATTCTCCAGACCCAGGAAGGCCAGGATATTCTTCCCGACGGCAGCGCCGTCACGCTTACCGTCAAAGCCGGGCGGATCAATGTCTTCCGCCGGGCAACGGAAGAAACATTGATCAGAGAGGAAGGACTATGAAAAAGAATCTGACTGTCTGGAACCTTTTCAGTGTCGTCATTCTTGCGGCTTTCGCCCTTTTCATCATGTATCCCATATTCCTCATTCTGTACCGGAGTGTCATTCATGGGGATACAGGGGTGCTCACGCTTCAGAATTTCGCCCATTTCTTCGCCAAAAAATTCTACTGGGGAACGATGGTAAACTCGCTGAAAGTGACTGTCGTTTCCACGATTTTATCGGCGGCTCTCGGCCTCCCGCTGGCATACCTCATGAGGAGCGTGAAAATAAAAGGAAGCAGTTTCCTGAATATTCTCATTGTTATCTCCTACCTGTCGCCGCCTTTCATCGGGGCATACGCATGGATACAGATGCTCGGGCGGCAGGGCGTCATCACCCAGTTCCTGAACGACACTTTCGGACTCCATTATGGCGGTGTGTACGGCTTTGCCGGCATTGTCCTCGTCTTTACGCTCCAGTCATTTCCCCTCGTTTACATTTACGTATCGGGAGCGCTGAAAAATCTGGACAACTCTTTGAATGAAGCGGCGGAAAGCCTGGGGTGCAGCCGCATGGGGCGCATTTGGAAAATCATCGTGCCCCTTGTCATGCCCACGCTCCTTGCCAGCTCCATGCTCGTTTTCATGCGTGTCTTTGCCGACTTCGGTACCCCCATGCTCATCGGCGAGGGGTACAAGACACTCCCCGTCCTTATTTACAACCAGTTCATGGGAGAAGTATCGGGGGATGACGGCTTCGCGGCAGCCATCTGCTGCATCGTGATCGGGCTCACCATCGTCATGTTCTTCGTCCAGCGTTTTCTCGCGGGAAGAAATACCTACGCCATGACCGCCCTGAAACCCATGGCGGCAGAATCACTCAGCGGTCTGCGGAATATCCTTGCCCATCTGGCCGTCTACATGACCGTGGGACTGGCAATCCTTCCCCAGTTCGTCGTCGTGTACACCTCTTTCCTTGCCACAAACGGAGGACAGGTATTTACCGGCGGCTTCGCGCTTCAGAGTTATGACGCGACACTCTTTGCCAAGGACAATGACGTCATCTGGCATACCTACTTCCTGGGGCTTTGCGCTATTGCTGCCGTCCTCGTCTTAGGCGTTCTCATCGCCTACCTTTCCGTGCGGAAAAGAAATACACTGAACAGCATTCTTGACGTCATTACGATGTTCCCCTTCATCATTCCCGGCTCCGTCCTCGGGATTGCTTTCGTCTTTGCTTTCAATAAATCGCCGATTATCCTTACCGGAACGGCACTCATCATGATTATTTCCTTCGCGGTGCGGAGAATGCCCTATACCGTCCGTTCCTCCACCGCCATTTTGGGAAATATCAGTCCCAGCATCGAAGAAGCGGCCATTTCCCTGGGCGCCTCCGACATGACGACATTCCGTAAGATTACGGTTCCCATGATGATGCCCGGCGTTCTTTCCGGCGCCATCATGAGCTGGGTCACCATCATCAGCGAGCTGTCGTCATCCATCATCCTGTACACGAACAGCACGCAGACACTCACCGTATCCATCTACACGGAAGTCATCCGCGGCAACTACGGGAACGCTTCCGCGTATGCCACCATCCTCACGGTGACATCTATCCTGTCGCTGCTCCTTTTCTATAAAGTGACAGGCCGCCGAGACGTGTCAGTGTAAGTACGAAGTTGTTTTCCCATAAAAAGGGAAACAGTTTTGCTATAGAAAATATGTACGCAGCACAATTCTTTTCAGCGTAAAAGCAGCTATGCGAATGTATCATGGCTGCTTTTTTTGTGCTTTCTGAAATTACAGGCAATTAACCTGGTATAATAAGGTATACACGATTTCATGATGAGGAGATTGAAATGGCAGAACACATCGAACATATGAAAGATGGCATTTATGAAAAAGTCATGTCGAAGGAATTTGCCGACAAACTGATGGAAGCGATAGAAGCGAAAAAAGTTTGGGCAGAACGAGATGACGCAGACGCTTATGAAGCGACGGGATATTTATCGTCATACCTTGAAAAGCTTATTCGTCTTTGCTTGAAAGACATTGCAGACAGAAATACAGAAGCCGTGCTTTCTGATGAAATAGAATTAACAAATCAGCTGGTAGAAATGCTTGCAGAACGTTTGCCTGATTTAGGTCACGGTCACAGCGTGGTGAAAAATCAGTTTCTTTTAAAATCTCTTGAGCATGTAGCAAATAAAACCAGTCCAAGGAAATGGGAATCTCCTGATACATCGCTGACGAAAAGTTTCCTTTTTACTAACAGCCATAACGATACGTCTATGGTTTCTGAATTGCGTAAAGAAATCATGTCTGCGGACAGAATTGATTTTCTCGTTTCCTTTATTCGTTTTTCGGGGTTAGCGCTTCTTTTACCATACTTACGAGACTTTACAAATAAAGGCGGGCATTTAAGAGTTATTACAACGACTTACATGGGCGCGACTGATCCGAAAGCGGTGGTGGAACTTGCCAAATTGCCAAATACGGAAATTCATATTTCTTACAACGTAAAAGAAACACGTCTTCATGCAAAATCCTATATTTTCCATAGGGACAGCCAGTTTTCTACAGCTTATATAGGTTCATCCAACTTGTCTCACGCTGCCATTGCGGAAGGCCTGGAATGGAATATGAAAATCACGGAGCAGGATATGCCGTCTATTATGGAAAAAATGACGGCTACTTTTGAAACGTACTGGAATTCCGACGAATTTCAAGAGTTTCATGTGGAACAAAAAGACGAGCTCATCAAAGCCATTGATCACGAGCGAGGACGGGATGGTAGCGGAAAAAATCAGGTCGTTTATCAATTTGACATCAAGCCCTATCCGTACCAGCAGGCTATTTTAGATGCGTTGGAAGCGGAACGAAAACAGAAAAATCATTGGAAAAATTTAGTGGTCGCTGCGACAGGCACAGGAAAAACAGCGATTTCTGCTTTTGATTACAGAAATTTCATGGGAAGCAGATTGCCACAGACCACAAGATTGTTATTTGTCGCACATCGGGAAGAAATATTAAAACAGAGCCAGGCATGTTTCAGACAAGTTTTGAAAAATGCAGACTTTGGTGAACTGGCAGTGGGTGGAAATAGAGCGACCTCGGCAGAACATCTTTTCATTTCTGTACAGACCTTTAACAGTCAAAAACTTTGGGAACGTATGGACGCAGACTACTATGACATGATTATTGTCGATGAATTTCATCATGCGGCTGCGGACTCCTACCAAAAACTGCTGTCTCATTTTAAACCAAAAATTCTGCTAGGACTGACAGCAACACCTGAACGAATGGACGGAAAATCCATTTTAACCTACTTCGATAATCGTATGGCAGCGGAAATTCGACTGTCTGATGCTATTGAGCGGAGATTGCTCTGTCCCTTCCATTATTTTGGTGTACAGGACACCACCAACTTGGAAAATGTAAAATGGACTTCTGGCGATTACGATATAAAAGAGCTTACTGACCTGTACACGACTTCTTATGGGGCAGACAAAAGAGCCTATGCCATTATGAACGCCATAGAGCAGTATAGCGCCGATCTGCGTGATGTAAAAGGCATTGGGTTCTGTGTTTCGCAAAAACATGCCGCTTTTATGGCAGACTATATGAACAAACATGATTTGCCGTCGATAGCACTTGACGCAAACTCAAAAAAAGAAGATCGCGATGGTGCCAAACGAAAATTGGAAACAGGGGACATCAAATTTATCTTTACGGTAGATATATTTAATGAAGGCGTAGATATTCCTGCGGTGAATACCGTGCTTTTCCTTCGTCCGACGAACAGCATGACCGTCTTTATTCAGCAATTGGGGCGCGGACTTCGATTAGATAGGGGGAAAGATTGCCTCACTGTTTTGGATTTTGTGGCTCAGGCAAATAAGAAATATAATTTTGCAGGTCGTTTTACGGCACTCCTTGGGAAGAAAGATGTTTCCATCAAAAAAGAAATTGAAGGTGGATTCCCTCATGTGCCGAAAGGTTGTGCCATTCAGCTTGAAAAAGTTGCGCAGGAACGGATTCTTGATAATATAAAGAAACAGCTTAGCCGTTATGATTTCTATAAAGAACTTGTCCTTGAGCTGAGAGAGACTTTAGGAAAAGTGCCGACAGCAGCAGAATTTTTTGAGGCATCAAAAGTAGAGCCCTATGTTTTTTACAATGATAAACGAACCTATGCTCGTCTTTGTGCTGACGCCGGTATTATTCCAAACTTTGAAACAACAGAAGAAGAAACATTTCTTCAAAAAGCTGTTCCAAGAATGCTTTCCATAGATTCAACGGACTGGATTTCCTTCTTGCTGTCACTTTTTGACAATGATCAGGAAGAAAGATACTTAACACCCTTGCAAAAGAAATACCTCCGTATGTGGCAGTGGACGATATGGGGAAAAGACCATGAGGATGCAGGAATGGAAGCTCCTTTGGATGCTGTACATCGATTATCCAAAGTGACATATATAAAAGAAGAAATAATAAGTCTCCTTACCATGCAGAGGGAAAGTGTGGAAATTGTACCCCAAAAAGTGAGTGTTCCTTATATTTGTCCTTTGGACGTCTATGCAAACTACACAAGAGACCAAATTTTTGCAGCCTTAGGGTTTAAAAAGCCAAATAGTATTCGTGAAGGCGTGAAATTCCTGAATATGACGAATACCGATTCCGTCACAACGGACACCGACGTGTTCCTGGTGACGCTGAATAAATCAGAAAAAGAATTTTCTGACACGACCTTGTACGAAGATTATTCTATCAGCAAAACACTTTTTCACTGGCAGTCTCAAAGCACAACTTCTGATCACTCTAAAACAGGGCAAAGGTATATACAGCAAAATAAAAAAGGAAATATTGTATTCCTCTTTGTGAGAAAAAGTAAAAAAGATGCTTATGGAAAATCAATGCCGTACACTTTTTTAGGAACTGCTCATTTCGTAAATTATGAAGGTTCTCAGCCCATGTCCATTATTTATCGTTTGGACCATCCGATTCCAGCGAAGTATATACGAACCACAGACACAGCAGGCGTGCTGTAAATGTAACTAAGAAGTACCGCTTAACGGCGGTATTTTTTATTGCATGTCGGGATAAACATGGGAAGAAATGGGAGTGCGGGAAAAGTATTTCAAAAAAATTTTCAAATTATTTTTCCTGTTTCAGCAAATTTAAACTCGAAAGGGATACTATAATGACAGCGCTAAGGACTGTTCCTTTCCGGAGAGGGGGCAGAGAAAGGAGAAAAGAGTATGGCTAAGAAGTTGGAACTTAAATTCCTGACTTCCGCGAATACGGAGCTTATTGTGAGCATTGCCGATCCGAAGGACGGGCTCGCATTGGCCGCCGTGCAGGCGGAGGCCGCGAAAATTATGCCGGTGCTGGCAAACGGCAAGGGCATCGGGGCGGCTTCTTTCGCTAAGGCGGTCATGGTGACCACTACGGAAGAGGAAATTCATTAATTTTAAAAGAGGTATATAACAAAGATATATGGAAAAGGAAAGGAGGGATACTTATGGCAGTTTCCAAATCTGTGGAAAAAACAAGGCTTCTGGTACGTGTTGAAAATACGGACGGTTCTTTAAAGAATCTGGCTTTTAACAATATCAGGGAAAGCGCGTCTGATGAAGAGCTGCTTCATGCGGGGAAGGCAATCGCCGGACTGCAGGTGAAGGCGCTTGATTCTGTCCGCCGCTCTGATGTGGCTGTTCTGACTGACGGCGAATAATCCGCCGGAGATGGGCAGGGAAGGGCCCGGGTTACGGACTCGGGCTTTTCCTTTTTAGGATAGGACGCTCTCCCGTCCGTTTTTGAAAATAGGGTTCGCAGGGCTGCGGAAACGCCTATTGACAGACGGGGGAGAAAGTTCTATTCTTAAATTAATATAGAACATATGTTCTATAAAAAGGAACGATATTTTATAAAAGATGCAAAAACGAGGAATTTCTTGTGACGGAAGTGGATATTTCTTGAATGAAAGTGAGGATTGGGAATGCATTTTGATTATATCAGGCTTCGGGCACGGATTCGTGAGAAGCTGGGGTCTGACGTTGTTTTTGCGGCAAGGCTGGGGATCAGCAAGACGTCTTTGTCTCTGCGGCTGAATAATCAGCTTCATTTTTCCCAGCGGGATATTTATAATTCCATGCGGATTCTGCAGATCAGGCCGGATGAGGTAGGGGCGTATTTCTTTGAACGGCCCCGTTGTGAGGAGTTTTATTTTTGACGGAAAGGAGGGCTTATGGACGCAGGTTCGTGGATGGAGGCTTTTGAACGGGCTTCAGAGCGGCTTGTGGAGGACTGGCAGGTGAAACTGGTGACGACGGGTCTTTTGGCGGAAGGGGTTTTTCCCTTTGAGCTGATCAGTTTGTTTGCGCTGGCGGTGTTCATTGATCTGGTGACGAAGTGGATGGCGCTTGCCCACAAGTATCTGGCGGCGAAGGGGGAAGCGGATCGTGATGTGGTATCGTGCATTCTGGCGATTCCCGCGGCACATCGGGCAGGGATGATTTCCAGCCGGCAGATGAAGCGGCAGTTCGCCGGAAAGATGGTGCTTTACATCCTGCTTACCGTCGGCGGCGGGGTGGGGGGGCGGCGTTTTGGAGCCCCCGTCCGCGGCGGTGTGGCGGATCGGCTTCTGGCAAGCGTGGGGCGGCCGGACCTGTTCATGGAAATGTGTGTCAGTTATCTGGCGGCATCGGAGATGCTGAGTATCGTGGAGAATCTGAATGATGCCGGTGTCGGGGTGCTGTCGGGGCTGGTAAGGAAGATGAAAAGGAAGTGATGAAAGGCGGGAAGTATTTCTTTCCGTAAAGTATGGATAAACGGATTATGACTTTGGATGAAATAGGAGCGCG
>OGQS01001472.1_pt1 | contig 12288 bp, 8 predicted proteins | sample 1553331 | NCBI WGS metagenome assembly OGQS01 (sample SAMEA2580012, study PRJEB22360) | human gut metagenome | biome: human gut; feature: human-associated habitat; material: faeces | place: Denmark | collected 2008/2010
AATCAAAACTTACGAAGATCTTAGACAGCAGTGAGCTTGATTTTGGTGGAGATGGTGATGTTTCAGAAACAAAAGTTTCAACAAAACGTGTGAAAGTACCATCAGAAGGAAAGGCAACATATCAGCAGTGTGCACAGATTTCCTTAAAACCACTAAGCGTTGTATATTATAAGATCGAGGAAGTGGAGAAAAAACCACGAAAGACGACTGCGAAAAAAACTGAGACAGCTAAGAAAGTAACAAAAGAAGTTGTAGAAGAGACAAAGAAGGCAGAACCTATCAAGAAAGCAGTGCAGGAGAAGAAACCTGCACCAAAGAGTGAGACTTCAAAGAAGGAAGATACAAAAGAAACAACCAAAACTGTAACAAAAGAAAAGGAGCAGCCAAAAAAGAAAGCAAGAAAGACAAGAAGAACTAATAAGAATAAAAATCAAGGTGTAAAATAAAGGAGGAACAAGAGTTATGATTAACAAGAAAGAAATCGTTGCGATGCTGCTTGCAGGGGGACAAGGTAGCAGACTGTTCGCATTAACTCAGAAGAAAGCAAAACCAGCTGTATCATATGGTGGAAAATATAAGATCATTGACTTCCCATTATCAAACTGTGCAAACTCAGGAATTGATACTGTCGGAGTATTAACACAGTATGAACCATTAGAGTTAAATGCATATATTGGTACTGGAGGATTCTGGGATCTGGATGATCTAAATGGTGGAGCATATGTATTACCTCCTTATATGCGTGGGGAAACAGGTAACTGGTATCGTGGAACAGCAGATGCGATTTATCAGAACATCAACTTTATTGATAATTATGATCCAGACCATATCATCGTATTATCTGGAGACCAGATCTGTACAATGGATTATGCAAAAATGCTTCAGTATCATAAAGAAAAAGATGCAGATTGTACAATCTCTGTTTTGAATGTTACATATGAAGAAGCAAAACGTTTTGGAATCATGAATACAGATGAAGATGAACGTATTTATGAATTCGAAGAAAAACCAGCAGAACCAAAGAGTACAAAAGCTTCTATGGGTATTTATATCTTTAAATGGAAACTGATCCGTCAGTATCTGATCGATGATGGAAATGATCCAGAATCAGAACATGACTTTGGTAAGAATATTATTCCAAGAATGTTGGAAGATGGAAGAAAGATGTATGCTTACTCATTTGATGGATACTGGAGAGATGTAGGAACGATCGACAGCTTATGGGAAGCTAATATGGAACTTCTAGATGAAAATCCTCAGATTGACTTAAATGATGATAAGATGAGAATCTACACAAGAAACTTCTCATTACCACCTCATTTTGTAGCACCAGGTGCATCTGTTAAGAATTCTATTCTTGCCGATGGATGTATCATTGAAGGAGAAGTAGAAAACTGTGTCATCCATTCTGGTGTTAAGATTGGAAAAGGCAGTGTTGTTAAAAACAGTGTGATCATGAAAGATACTGTGGTAAGAACAGGTTGCCAGATTGACAAAGCACTGATCGATGAAGAAGTTGTTATCGAACAGGGTTGCAAGGTTGGAGAAGGAAATAATGTAACTGTAATCGGATATCATTGTGTAGCATTAGAAAATGCAACTGTTGAAGACGGAGCAATGATCTACCCAGATACCATCTTACACTAGGAGGATTGAAGATATGGATAAACAGATGTTAGGTATTATCAATGCAGGAGAAGAAAATAGAAAGTTAAAAGACCTTGTACGATCCAGAAGTTTATCAGCACTTCCTGTTGGTGGACGTTATCGTACAGTAGACTTTATGTTAAGTAACATGGTAAATGCAGGAATTAAAAATGTTGGATTATTAACAAGAAGAAACTATGATTCCTTATTAAGCCATGTAAGCTCAGGTAAAGACTGGGGATTAAATAAAAAACGTGGTGGATTATATATTTTCCCACCATATATCAATGATGCATCTCCATCTGGAGAATACGCAAGTGTTATGGACGGACTTCGTGGAACACTTGGATTCTTAAAGAAAGCAAAAGAAAAATATGTATTATTAGGACGTTCTTATGTGATCTTTAATGCAGATTTTCAGGATATGTTAGATAAACATATCAAATCTGGAGCAGATATCTCACTGATGTATTTTGATAACAGCGATGATGCAACAAACTGCGATTATGAAGGAGTTTATTTAAAGACAGATGAAGATGACAAAGTTCTTGATATGTGCTATTCAGAAGGAAAACATCGCTCTAATAAGAAGAGTATGGATACTTATATTATGAAAACAACACTGTTGATCGATTTTATCGAAACAGCGATCGCACATAATAAGAAACACTTCTTCTTTGATGTTATTGTTCCAAACTTTGACCGACTGGCTATTCAGGGATATGAATATAAAGGATATGTTGGATGTATCACATCTTTGGAAGCATACTATAATGTTAATATGGATATGTTAAAACCAGAAGTTTACAATGAGTTATTCCTTGCAAGAAGAAGAATTTATACAAAATCTGCCGATGGAGCACCAGCAAAATATGGATCAAATGCGAAAGTCAGCAATAGTTTGATCTGTAGTGGATGTGAAGTAGATGGTACAGTTGAGAATTCCATCATCTTCCGTGGATCACAGATTGCAGAAGGTGCAGTGATCAAGAATTCTGTAGTTATGGCAGAAGGATTTATCGCACCAGAAGCAGAAATCAATAATACAATCTTAGACCGACATGTAAAAGTTTATTCAAAGGCACACTTATCAGGATCTTCAAACCATCCAGTATTCATTCCGAAAGGAGCAAGTGTTAATGAGTAAAAATAATTCACTGAAAGTGCTATTAGCAGGAGCTGAATGTGCACCATTTGTGAAACTTGGAGGGTTGGCCGATGTTATGGGAACGCTTCCAAAAGAATTAAACCAGATTGGTGCTGATGCTCGTGTGATCATGCCTTTTCATAGTCAGATGAAAGGCAAGTATGGCGCTCAGACAAAACATCGGGCAGATTTCAACATCAACTTTGCTGGTGGAGAAACATATGTCGGTGTAGAAGAACTATTTTACAATGATGTTACATATTATCTGATCGATAATGAAGGCTTCTTTGGAGATGCTGTATACCGCGGTGGACTTGCAGAAGGAGAGCAGTATGCTTTCTTCTGCCGTGCCGTGATCGAGGCAGCAAGCCGTATTGGATTTATTCCAGATGTGATTCACTGTAATGACTGGCAGACAGGGCTGATCCCAATCTTACTTCGTACACAGTACGGACATTGGGATATTGGAAATGCGAAAACGATCTTTACGATTCACAACATGATGTATCAGGGAGAGTTTGGATTTGATCAGTTCGAACATTGGTTAGGAATCGATCCAAAATATGATACACCAGAATTTATGCATAATTATGAGTGTGCAAGCTTTATGAAAGCAGCCCTCGTATTTGCAGATCGCTTGAGTACAGTAAGTCCAACTTACGCACAGGAGATCCGTGATCCTGCATTCGCATATCGTCAGGAAGGAATTTTGAATGCAAGAGCAGGAGATACATGGGGAATCTTAAACGGAATGAACCAGGAAGAATTTAATCCAGAGACAGATCCGCTTATTCCATATCATTTTAACAAAGATGATCTATCTGGAAAGAAAAAGGATAAGATCGAACTTATCAAGAATCTTGGATTATCCATCACACCAGGAGTTCCGATCATCGGTATGGTTACAAGATTAACAGAGCAGAAAGGTCTGGATCTTGTAAAATACATGTTAGATGAGATCATGTGTACAGAGAATGTTGCATTTGTAATTCTTGGAACGGGTGATTATGAATATGAAGAATTCTTCCGTTATATGGAAAATAAATACAAAGGAAGAGTATGTTCATACATCGCATATGATAATGCGATCGCACACCAGATTTATGCAGCGAGTGATCTGTTCTTAATGCCATCCAAATTTGAACCATGTGGAATTTCACAGATGATCGCACTTCGATATGGAACACTTCCAATCGTACGTGAGACAGGTGGACTGCGTGATACGGTACAAAGCTACAATGAATACGAAGATACAGGAAATGGATTCTCATTTGCAAACTACAATGCACACGAGATGCTTGGAGCAATCCATTATGCATTACAGACTCTGCAGAGTCCAAAGAGAAAACATGGACTGATCAGAAGAGCTATGGAATCCGATAACAGTTTTGCAAAATCTGCAAAAATTTATCTGGACATGTATAAGAGCGTATTATAAATTTCAGAAAAACAACGGGCATCTATAAGATGCCCTGTTTTTTTCACAGAAAGGAGGCATAGATGAACGTAACAGACAGCAAACAGATCGTACAAAGGATCAAGAGTAAACTGATTCATGCCTTAGGAACAACGATCGGTGAGGCGACCAATGATGAAATTTATAAAGCGGCAGCAGAGTGTATCAGGGAAGATATCATGACATCCTGGGCGGACAGCAGAAGAAGAGTTCAGGAACAAGGGGCAAAGAAACTTTATTATATGTCTGCAGAATTTCTTTTAGGAAGAGCATTTTCAAATAATCTGATCAATTTAGGACTATATGAAACATATAAAGCAGCATTCTTGGAGATGGGAATTGACTTTGATGCGATCACAGAGGAAGAGAACGAAGCAGGACTTGGAAATGGTGGACTTGGGCGGCTTGCAGCATGTTTCTTAGACTCACTATCAACCATGGAACTGCCAGCAGTTGGTTGTGGAATCCGCTATGAATATGGGATGTTTCGTCAAAAGATTGTCGATGGAACTCAGATCGAGATGGAAGATGACTGGCTAAGAGACGGAAATATATGGGAAATTGAACGGCCCGAATTAAGTGTAGAAGTTCATTTTAACGGAACAATTGAGGAAAACTGGACAGAGAATGGTTTAGAGATCAAGCACAAAGATTATAATACAGTGATCGCAGTTCCATATGATATGCCGATCATTGGATACAAAACCAAAACTCCGGCAACTCTTCGCTTATGGAGTGCAAGAAGTAAACAAAGATTTGATCTTCATTCTTTTAATGAAGGAATCTATGATAAAGCAATGGCAGATCAGACATTTGCCGAAGCAATATCAAAAGTATTATATCCATCCGATGACCATATGCAGGGGAAACAGTTAAGGTTAAAACAGTTTTATTTTCTTGCATCTGCAACAATGCAGTCAATGCTCAAGAGACATAAACAGATATTTAGTGATCTGCATACATTGCCAGATCATGTTGTAATTCAGATCAATGAAACACATCCAGCTCTTGCAATTCCAGAATTAATGAGGATTTTGATGGATGAAGAAGGATTTGGATGGGACGAAGCTTATCAGATTGTAAAGAAAATGTTCCATTATACAAACCATACGATCATGACAGAAGCCATGGAATGCTGGGATGAAAATATGTTTCGTTTTTTGCTTCCAAGAATTTATCAGATCGTCTGCGCGTTCAATGAAAAATACTGTAATAAGATTAGGGCATATTACAGTCATGATGAAGAAAAAGTGCGAAGTATGGCGATTATCGGAAACAATGAGATCCGCATGGCAAATTTATGTGTAGCAGTATGCAGAAGAGTGAACGGAGTATCAAACCTTCATGGGGATATTCTGAAAGAGAAGATATTTAATAGTTCGTATCGTATCTTTCCACAGAAATATCTTGCGATCACAAATGGGATCACACACAGACGTTGGTTTGGGCTTGCAAATCAGGGACTTTATCATTTGGCGAAAGAATATATAAAGGGAGATATTCTTAAAGATTATCATCTGTTTGAACAGTTTCTTCTATATAAAGAGGATGAAGAATTCTTAAAGAAATACAGCGAAGTAAAAGAGAATAATAAGATTCGATTTGCAAAATATATTAAAGAAAAACAAGGAATTGAAATTAATCCAGATTCCATCTTTGATGTACATTGTAAACGTCTGCATGAATATAAACGGCAGTTAATGAAATGTCTGCATATCATTTATGTTTATCAGAGGATCAAAAAAGATCCGGAATGTATTACGACACCGATCACATTTATTTTTGCAGCAAAGGCGGCACCTGGGTATACGAAAGCAAAAGAGATCATAAGGCTGATTCATTCTGTGGCAGAGATGGTTAACAAAGATCCGGATATGAAAGGAAAGATTCAGGTTGTTTTTGTAGAAGATTATTGTGTGTCTGTTGCAGAAATGTTGATTCCGGCAGCAGATATTAGTGAACAGATATCAACTGCCGGAATGGAAGCTTCTGGAACTGGAAATATGAAATTTATGATGAACGGAGCATTAACGATCGGAACCATGGACGGAGCGAATATAGAGATCGCTGAAAGAGTCGGAAGAGAAAATATCTTTATTTTCGGAGATAGTGCAGAAGGTAATTATAATAAAAAAACCTATCATACATACAATCCAGGAATCATATTTGAAAATAATCCATGGATTCGTGATGTATGCAACTGCCTGATCGAAGGAAATCTGTTATACTACGGCAAGAAATATTCAGAAATCTACCAGTCGTTACTATTTGGGGAATATGGAGAAGCAGATCCATATTATGTTCTGGCAGATTTTCCATCTTACATCGAAACATATGAAACAATGTACCGGCTGTATGTAGATCAAAAAGAGGAATGGATCAAAAAAACAGTGATCAATACAGCAAAATCCGGATATTTTTCATCAGACCGAACGATTGAACAATATAATGAAAAAATCTGGAACCTGAAACCAGTAAAATAAGAGTTACAAGAAGATGAGATTAATATTATGATTCATAACGCGTCAATAGAAAAATACAGAACTCCCGTAGGAGCAGTCACCTGCGGAAGTGAGATGACCATAAGGCTTTATGAAACAGGGAAGTCGGTCAGCAAAGCAGAGATTATTATGTATTCCGAAACCTTTCATCGGGAATACGAGATGAAACGAAAAAAAGACTGTATGGAAGAACATTTAAAGATTACAAATGAAGCAGGGATTGTGTGGTATTATTTTCGAATCTGGGAACATGGCAGATGTTATTTTTATGGAGCGAAGCATGGACAGACACAGGGAGAAGGGATGATCTATGATGACACTCCACAAAGTTTCCAGATCACGGTATATGAAAAAGACTTTGACACACCAAGATGGATGTCTAAAGGAATCATGTATCAGATTTTTCCAGACCGTTTCTGTCAGGGAAATAAAAAGAATATGGAACGTGGAAAAGCATACCATGAGAGTATGGGAAGAGATGTGTATCTTCACGATGAATGGGAAGAACGCCCAATCTTTGGACCACTTCCTGGAAAAGAATTTTATGATCCGTGTGATTATTTTGGAGGAGATATCGAAGGAATCATATCAAAACTAGATGACCTTAAACGATTAGGAATCAACTGTATTTATTTAAACCCAATCGGAGAAGCAGCATCAAATCACCGCTACAATACATCAGATTATAAGAAAGTCGATCCATTCCTTGGGAATAACGAAGATTTCAAGCGGCTATGCCAGCTTGCCAAAGAACGAAGGATTCATGTGATCTTAGACGGCGTATATTCCCATACCGGAGATGACAGCGTCTATTTTAATAAGAGGGGAAACTATCAGGAACCCGGTGCATATCAGGGAGAAGAATCGAAGTATTACGACTAGTATGACTTTAATGAGGACGGAACTTATAAGAGCTGGTGGGGATTTGAAACCCTTCCGGAAGTCAATGAACTAAATGAGAAATTTGTGGATTACATTATCACAGGAGAAGATTCGGTGATCAAACACTGGTTAAGTCTTGGAGCATCAGGGTTCCGTCTTGATGTAGCAGATGAGCTTCCAGATGAATTTATCTTTAAACTGCGAAGTGAACTAAAGAATAAGTTCAAGAATTATGCCTTGATCGGGGAAGTATGGGAAGATGTCACAACCAAAGAAAGCTACGGAACGAAACGTAAATACGCGTTGGGAAAAGGCTTAGACAGCGCAATGAACTATCCGTTGAAAGTCAATGTCACAGATTATTTACTCGGCAATCAAAGCGCCGAAGATATGAAGACATTCCTGCTATCCCAGCAGTGCAACTATCCAAAACCACTGTATTATGCACTGATGAACCTATTATCCTCTCATGATATTCCAAGAATTCGGACGACACTTGCAACAGGAATGAACGAGAACTTTCCATCGAGAGAGCAGCAGGCAGAATATGTCATAACATCAAAGATGGATCAGAAAGGAAAATCCCTCACAAGGCTTGCGATAGCAGTCCAGTTCTTTGTTCCTGGAATGCCATGTATTTATTATGGAGATGAATACGGAATGCATGGATTGATGGATCCATTTAACAGGGGAACATTTTTTGAAAATGATAAAGAAACATATCAGGATGTTCTGAAACTTACTAATATGAGAAATCAGGAAAAGGTATTGCAGACAGGACATGCATTGTATATGGCAGCAGACGATGATGTACTAGCCATCCTGCGTTTTATCAGTAGAAAAAAAGATGTTTTTGGAGAGGCATGTGAGAATAAAGCATTGCTGCTTCTTATCAATCCAACACAAATGGAAAAAGAGATTGAGATCGATCTTGCAGAAGCTAAAGAAGGTGTAAGCGAGAGTGAATTACAGCTACTGTCAAAGAATTTAACAAAGACTGTGGTTAAGACAAAGGCAGCACCAATGGATTACAAGATCATAGAGCTGTAACAAAAATGCATTAAGACCAAAGAAAAAGGCAGTTTCAAAGAGAAGCTGCCTTTTTTGTGCATTTTAACGAAAAACAAGTGATGAAATTATGCACAATAGAGAAAAAGAAATAATTTGAGAAAATCATTTACATTCAGATTAACTATAGTTATAATTAACTATAAATATAACCAATAAAGGAGGGTGATAAAAGAATGAAATTAAAAGAATTATCAGAAGTGGAAATTTTGATAATGAAGAGTATCTGGAAACTAGGAGATGACATCACGGCATATGATATTATCGAGTATTTAAAAGACCATTATGATCGTGATTATGCAAGAAGCACAGTAAAAACTTATATAGCAAAACTAAAAGACAAAGGTTTTCTAAACACAGAAGTAAGAGGAAACTACAGTTATATCACAGCGATCATTTCTGAGGAAGAATACCGTGAGGAACAGATGAGAAAGATGAAAGATTTCTGGCACGATGGTTCGGTCAAGGAAATGTTCCAGACACTGACAAAGACGATCACACCAGAGGAGAAAGAAGAATTACAGGATTTAATTGATGATTTGGATTAATATAATTTATACGATCAAACAGACTATTATTTATATAATGAGTTTGATTTTGTTAAATGCATTGACAGGAAGCTGCATATTTATCTGTTTTAAATTATTAGAAAAGCCACTTGAGAAAATGGGATTGATAAAGATGAGCATCAGATTACTAAGAGTTGTGATCTTATCATTTTTGATACCTGTTGTATTTGTTTTATTATTCCGTGTGTACGATGATAATGTGACATTTTCAATAGATTATCCATTGCCTTATGTGTTTGGATGCTTTTTGCTGATCTGGGCAGTTGGATGGGGCAAAGCTTTCGTTCATAGTATTCAGATCCACAAGAGGTTGAAATATCTGATCAATACAGCATGTTTATGTGAAAAAGATGTGATAAAGGTAAAGGACGAGTGGCAGAAGAAACTTAGAATTCATCAAAATGTAATAGTGAAACAGACCTATACGATCGCAACACCAATCATATGCGGTATCATAAAACCGGTCATCTTGCTGCCAGTAAAAGATTATTCCAAGGAAGAACTGGATGTCATTTTTGCACACGAACTGATGCATTGCCGTCATAAGGATATCCTATGGAAACAGCTTTGTGCATTCAGCCGTATTGTCTTCTGGTGGAATCCACTAATCCAGAGATTTGTCTTTGATGTAGACAGCTGGAATGAAAGCTATTGTGATCAGGCGGTTACAAAGATCTTAAAGAATAAGAAAGAATATTTTACAACCATATGCAGACTAGGAATAAAACCATTTGAAAAAGGGGCGTATCTTTGTGCAACACTATATGAAGATAAGAATCAGCTGAAGACAAGGATATACAGGATTAGGGCAATTGAAAGTATGAACATAATAAAGATTTTTGCAGGGCTTTGTATGGGTACATTATTGTTTGTGACTTCCATGTTTGCTGTGATATTTATTACAAGAGGATATCACGATATTTATATGAGAACAGTCATAACAGTTAGTGATCTTAGGGAAAAATATATGGACCCTGAGCCAATCGCAGAAGTTACGGATGTTGAGAAACTGGAAGTACATGATGAAGTCAGACTCGCAAAGAAGCTTCCAGTTGTACCAATGAAAGAAAGAATTACCAGAAAAAAAGATGATCTTGTATTCGTGCAGAAATTAAAAGCCGGGACAAGAATGGAATCGAACTCTGTCTATCTAAAGAAAGGAGAGACAGTAGAGATTTCAAATGGAAATTCCATGGATGAGAATACCAAGAAGGATTCAAAATTTGTTTCAGGGATCATTGATGATCGGGGAAAAGAATGGTATGCAATGAATTCCATGGATGTTAACTGTTCGATCAAGATTCAGAAAGAGGGAAATTACAGGGTATTTGTAGAAAACAGATATAAGACGAAAGTAAAAGTTTTTATGTTTACATATCTGGATAATAAAAAATAAAACAATAAGAAGGATCATAAATAGAATTATAAAAAGGAAAGAGGGATAGGATTTGAAACAAAAATAAGGACGGACAGGAAGGAGAATGCCTTATGAAGAAGCTATATCAGTCAGAACTCTATACAAAACATCATTGGAAAATTTAAAGGCAATATTTTTCTTCCACATTTTGTATATTTCACACTAGCGGCAATTAAGTATCTTGCACTGCCGATCTTGTTATTATTATGTGATATACATTCGGATTGGGTGTACAGCTACTAAAAAGAATCCGCAAACCTTTCGATACTTTATGTATCTTTGGTTTGCGGATTCTTTTTTTATCATTTATATATTTTTTGATTCGATTGAAATTAATTATTCGTAGCGAGGGCCTCATTCTCAGCAGCAAGCATTTCATCTTCATCTTCGTCGCTCATAGAGTATGCGATATTGACACTATGATCAGCGATACGCTCTAATTCAGAAAGCATATCAGAGAATAATAAACCAGCTCTTGGCTCACAGTCACCTTTGGCAAGACGTTTGATATGATGCTTCTGGTAGCGGCGTTCCATCTTATCGATGGAAGCTTCCAAAGCAGCAATCTCAGCAAGTTTATCTTCTTGTGTGTTCACACCATCCTGAGCCATAAAACTTTCTAAAGAAAGTTTTAACAGTTTAGAGACAGCTTCATACATTTTTTTGATTTCCTCTTTTGCATCGCCAGTAAGACCAGTATTATGTTTTAATTCGGTCTTTGTATAATCAGCAAAGTTCTCTGCGTGATCTCCAATTCGTTCAATATCATTGACTACATAGAACATGGAACCTAAAATCTTCTGATCGGCCAAAGGCAAAGATAACTGGTTTGATTTTACCAGATAATCTGTAATCGCATGGCTGACATTGTTGATGTCTTCTTCTCTGTGATAAATCTTATTCAGATATTCATCAGACTGATTTAAAAATCCTTTGATGGAACGATCCAGATTCTCCTGTGCCATATCGGCCATACGTTTTAATTCATTCTTAGCCTGAGGAATCATAGTTGCAGGAGATTTTAAGGAAATCTCTGTGATGTACTGTAATTCATTATGATGTACTTTTTGATCTTCTCCAGGAATGATCTTCTCAGTTAATGCAACAACTAAAGGTGTACATGGGAACATGAATAATACTTCAATGATCTTAAATGTTGTATGTGCATTTGCAACACTTCGTCCAAGATTTCCACCGGAAATACTTAAGAAGAAGTTAGTAATAGGCTCAAGTGCGATACTAAGTCCTGTAAAGATGATGATACTTCCAAATACGTTAAATAAGAAATGGATCATCGCAGCACGTTTCGCACCCTTATTACCACTTAAGCTGGCAAGTAATGCAGATACACAAGATCCCATATTACATCCAAGGATAATAAAGAAACAGATCGGAAGGCTTAATAATCCCTGTGAGGCCATTAACAAAACGATACTTACAGTGACTGAAGAACTCTGTAAGATCGCAGTCATGATAAATCCAAATAAAACTCCAAGGAAATGGTTATCAAGTGTCTGAAGATAAGACGTGATCAATGGTGAATCTTTTAACACAGACATAGCACTTGACATGGAAGTTAATCCCATAAATAAAACACCAAA
>OGQS01001488.1_pt1 | contig 12169 bp, 8 predicted proteins | sample 1553331 | NCBI WGS metagenome assembly OGQS01 (sample SAMEA2580012, study PRJEB22360) | human gut metagenome | biome: human gut; feature: human-associated habitat; material: faeces | place: Denmark | collected 2008/2010
CAGCGCAGACCGCCGACGGGAGGCTGGGCGAACGGGACCCCTCGGAACACGGTGATGCCCTGATCTTCAGCCGCCAAGCCTTCGACAGTTCCTTGCGCCACTATGGCCTGTCGCTTCATTGCTCTCTTTCCTTCGTATCCGGCGTCGAATACGCAAAGTCGTAAAAATCGGCGATTCCACCAGTCTCTTTTGTCGAATACAGGAACAATCCGATACGGCAACCTGTGAAATGATCCATTTTGAAGACCATCCGGTGCGCTGTTCCCAATGGACACCATTCGGATTCCGGCGTATCCGCATCGCGGTAGAAGAACGTCACTTCATCCTTGCAATCGGTGAAATCATATACCGCGCGCAGGCGCATGCAATCCGCATCCGCCATGATTTCCGCATCCGTTACGGCTGGACTGTCCCAATCATCGTCGGAGAAGATGGAATCGTCATTCACCGGCTTGTATTGGACGGTCAGCATCGTGCGGCCGTTCCTTCGCGTAAGCGCGATGTAGGAATAGCATCCTTGGAACGCCGCCAATCCGGCGAAGTCGCCATCATGCAATGTCGACGCGTCGACGGTGACTTCGGCCACCGTCACCGGCCCCATCGTGCGCTGCGTCAGCGTGTTCCATGCATGATTGAGATTCGAGCTGATGCGTCCGGAATGCAGGCGGAATGCTCCCGGACGTTCCGTCAGTGACCAGTATTCGTTATGTGGGATGTGATTGAACTGCCAGTATGGCTGCAGACAGTTGGCATCGACTCCGCCTTCGGCGTTATGCCGGGCTATGAATTCGCTGCCGTTGATGGGCGTGACAGGTTCGGCACAGCTTGCAGCCGGCACGCTGACCGACTGCGGCACTTTGCCGTTCTCGCCGACGACGGGGAATCCGTCCTCGCCGAACCGCATCGGCATCAGTGTCGGCACGCGTCCCACACCGCCGCGGTCCTGCATCATGAATGCATACCAGTCGCCGTCCGGAGTGTCCACCATACCGCCTTGCGCGACTCCGTAACCGTGGAAGGACAGGTCGTCGTCGATAATTTCACGCGCTTCGAAAGCGCCATCCAAGGATTCGGCCATCAAGCAGGCTTCTGTTTTGCCCTTGCCTTGCGGGAAGTGACAGGTGAAGACGTAATAGCGTCCATCATGCTTGTATAGGTGACTGCCCTCATAACCAAGGTCAGCCTGCGGATCGTCCTGCACGATGACCCGGTCGAGTCCACCCGGCATCGGCCCGCTTAATTCAGGATTCAACTCCGTGATGCGCAATGTCGACTGCCCATATACGACATAGGCTCGATCATCGTCGTCAAAGAACAGTCCGCTGTCGTGATAGAAGCCGTCAAGCTCACGCTTTCGCCATGGGCCGCATGGATCGTCCGCCGTCAGCAGATAGCTGGCATGCGTATCGTTGGCGGCGAACAACACATACCAGGTGCCCCGATGGTAACGCAGTGACGGCGCCCACATGCCTCGACCGTAGGCGTTGGCACCTTCACATTCCAAACGTTCTTCAGGGGTATCCGCCACGATATTCAATGCGTGCGCAATGAATTCCCAATGCACTAGGTCATAGCTGCGCAGAATATCGCACCCGGGTGTGAAATGCATAGTCGTAGTGGCCATGTAATACACGTCTCCGACCCGGATGATGTCTGGATCAGGAAAATCCGTGTAGACCGTAGGATTAGTTGAGGTAATCATCATTCATACCGATACTTTCCGCTCAACGCCAGCATGGCGAAAGCATAGAGGAAATTGTCATAGTAACGACGCGTGCCGGTTCGCATCGGCGTATTCCACAGCATGCGCACCCATTCACGGGCATTATGCTCCGCGTCGGGCTGGGCCGAATGCACCGCCGCAAGTGAGCCTTGCGCGGTCGCGGCCAGGAATCCGACCGGATGAAGCACGACCTCGTCCACGGCGGTGCCGTCGATGGCGTAGACGCTAGTACGGTCGTGGGTCAGGAAGAATCGCTGCAGCGCGGCGACGCGGTCGCACAGCACTTCCTGCGGACCGTTCCAGGCTGCGTCCAGTCCGATATTCGCCGCGGTACGGTAGGCGTCGGAATAGAAATGCCAATGATTGGACTCGTCGACATGCGGCTTTCCGTCATAATCCGCGTATTCAGCGTTCATGCCGGTCCGCTCGTCGCAGGCCGCCTGCAGATAGCGACGGCTTGCGGCTGCTGCCTCATGCCAAAATGGACGGTCTTCTTCGTCGGCTTCTTCGGCGAATACTTCATAGAAGTGCGGCAGATGGTAGGACGGATCGCTCCACTCGGTTTCCGGAATGAACTTGATGAGCTTGTTGTCGGGATTCCACATGGGCTCGCCGTCGTAGCGTTCGCCCTTATGAACGCAATATCTCAAGATCTCGCGTCCCCATGCGGAATATTCGTAGATATCCTCGCCATCACCCCAGCGACGGGAGGCGAGGAACAGGTCCATCGCGAAATATTCCTCGCCGTCAGGTGCAGGACCATTCGAGTTCGGCGTACCGTCCGGCGCGACCGACCATGCGAAATAATGCGCATGATGACCGTCCTTCATGTACATGTGACGCATTACCCAGCCCCCACAGCTTGTCGAATACGTCCTTACGGTCGTATTGCAGGGCGATCATCATCGCATAGCTCATACCCTCGGTACGTACATCGTTGTTGCCGGTGTCCATCACATAGGCAAGACCTTCGTCGTTCTCCCAATAGAATTTGTTCGGACCTTCGAAAATTTCATGCCAGACCTGTGACACGCGCTTATCGATGGCGTCCTGGGCATATCCGCACTGTGCGAACATGGACTCGCCCAATGTCTTGCTGGTATCGGTTGCATTTGTCATATCAGTTGTTCCATTCCCAGATTCGGATGCGATTCTCTCCGGAGACAAGACCATTCAACGCCCCGGCTTTGCGTTCCGTTGCGGTCAAGGCTTGTCCCAGCAAGTCGGTGTCTAGCACATAGTCACTGCCATCGGGCTGTTCATAGCGTTCCTCCACGATGCGAGGCACGCCGAGCATATCGCTGGTGACGACCTGCATCCTGGTATCGGCGACGGCCTGTGGCACAGTGCACTGCAGATACAGTCCATCGGGTTCTTCGACCAATGTCACCGGCATGGGCTCATCACACGCAACGCTCGTGGAGACGGTGCCGCCGAAGAACGGGGCGTCCTCCTGCATGCGTTCCGAATCGTCGGCCGCACCTTCCTGCTTGTTCAGCCCCTGTGCGCCGGACAGATAGATGTTGCCGCCCGCATATAGAGACTGCAGAGGATTGCGCTCACCACCACCCTGCGAAGGATCTGCCCACATGGCCCGCTGGCGTTCCAAGTATTCATGCATCGACATCGGGCAATCGCTGTAGGCGGACAAACCATATTCACCGACAGTCGGTTTCACCGGTTGCGGCGCGAACATGTTGTTCAGCCAACGCTCATCGCCGCCGGATACCACAGCGCACCCGGCCACCTCGGTGGTGTGCGGATAGTGATACGGCGTGGAACGGTCGAGAACGGTATGCGGTTCAATGCCGCCACAAATCAGATTGTTGACGAAGGCACCACCTTGCGACCAGTTCTGGAACATCACCGGCGAGGCGAAAACGTTATTGTCCACCAGATACGGCCCATGACTCACTTCAATCATGAGGTCACGGACGTTATCGTGGAACACATTGCGCGTGATGCGTGTGCCCTGCGTCTGCCAATCCATCCACATGCCCAGCGAGCAGTCGTGGATGTTGTTGTTGGCAATGACCGTATCCAATGCGGCATGGAATTTGATGCCAGCGACCTCCCATCCGAAGAATTCACGCTTCAACGCAATGTGATGGACATGGTTATGCTCGATACGGCAGAATGCGCTGCCCATATGTCCGACGATGGCATTCTGTCCACACTCGTAGATGTCGTTGTTGCGTACGATATGACCGCCGATCAGCCCCTTTTCCCAGCCGATGCGACAGGCCTTGAACACGGCCTCCAACTGGTACTGGTAACCGGTCTTGCGCTCGGTTTTCACCCACTCGTTGTCGCCGGATGAGATTTCCTTGCCTAATGACACCGCGGAGAATTTGGCGTCATGCAGCACGTTGTCTTCGATGATCCAGCCATACGACCAGTTCGGGCCGATCATGCCCCACTGCTGCGAGGTAGGCGGCGCCCAATCTCCAGTGGCCTGCGCCATTTCAAAGCCACGCACGGTGATGTAGTTGACATGGTTGCGGGAAGGGAAGAAGCATGTGCGACGAACACTGACCTCCACCAGTTCCTCATTCGGATCGGCACCTTGGAAATTCGCCCAGATCGTTGTGGTGCCGGCATTCTCGTCCACTTCGGCATGCCATACATAACGTGTACGGTCCACATCCGGCACAGGGCAGGGAATCTTCAACGCGAAATCCTCATCCGTATCACGCGGCTGCGGATCGTATACGCCTTCCAACGTCGTCGATTCGAAGAAGGAAACACCGTTGAGATACACATCGCCAAGATGTTTGTCCGGGTCCTTGCCGAACTTGGGCATTTCCAGCCAGTCACCGAAAATCGAGGTCGCGAATGGATTGAAATCCCCGAACATCGTATTATCAAGCATCACCGTCCACACATGCGGATGATCGGCCAATTCCGTCCAGCCCCGCACGCATTCCGAGCCTTTGATAACCGGCCGTGCTTCGCCTTCGGCTCCGCAGTAGGTGATACGCTCATGTTCACTCAGACCACCACGTTTCGGATCGACTTGTTCGCGGTATGCGCCTTCATGCACGATTACCGTATCGCCCGGAGAGGCCATCTGCGCGGCCTTGGAAATCGTGGCGAACGGATGCTCCGCGTCGCCGCACGCAGCATCGCTGCCGGTTGGTTTGACATGGTATTCAAACTTCATTGCTGAATCTCCTTATTCACACATGTTCCTAAACCGTGACAGTAACGCTCCGCCATGGTTCGCACCAACCCCATACCGGTACGTCCTGCTCGGATTGCAGCACACATCCGTCATCGAAAATCTTCGGCATCGCAAGCATCGTTGCTCTTCCTTCTTCCATCTTTGACAAGTCCACATAAAGCCTCCATATACGATTCATGACGGCTTGCATACGTCAGTGGCGACGAAAACACAGCTCCCGTCGCCACCAAAACACCTACTCGTTATCGGGCAATTCCCGATAATCGAATTCGCTGAATTTCGCAACCCTGTCGTATCCAGAAAGATCGATTGCAGCCAAACCGACGAATGCTCCGGTGAAGAATCCGCCGTATCGACGCAGGATATAGTCGTCCGACAGGATCTTCGCGTCCAGTTTCACGCCCAAATCGACCCATGAAGTCCCATCAAACGAATATTCATACGAATACCACTGCTTGCGCACCTTCGTGCGCAGCCACACGGACTTCACGTCATCCGGCACTGCTGGAGCGGTATCCCGCAGGAACGACGTGTAGTTGTTGAAATCGTTCTGAGCGACCTCAATCACGCGGCATTGCCGCCGCTCGTCCCAAGTCACGAACACCCACGACCAGCATAAATCATCGTAGTAGTTCGTCAGGCCGGCCATCTGGCGGTAGTTCTTCGGATCGAACTCAACCTTTACGGTCGCATCGAAGTTGAACGCCTGCCAACGACGTGCCACCAACGACAGATCGAAAAGGTTGCACAGCGAGCCCTGGCCACGCAGTTCCAACACGCCGCCACCGACCTTGCCCATCTTGCCATCGAACGGCACACGCAGCGTATTCCAATTCAAATCCAACGTATCGGACATGAAATCGTCATGCTGGCTGTGATCCGCAGGTGCCTCGGTCTCGATGGCATCCTTCGGAGCATCCACATAACGCTGTCCGCCATGGCCTCCGACAATATACGGCCAGCCATCCTCGGTCCATTCGACCTTCTGGATGGAGGTTTCACGCCCCAGCGTGCACCAGCCGCGCGGATCAGTGAAGGATTCATTGTCGTGATGCCACGGACGACCGCACAGCGAGGCGTAATACCATTCGCCGGACGGGGTATCGACCAGCGCGCCATGCCCCTGCTTTTGCAGATAGGAACGCGGCGTGTCGAAATTCGTGATGAACGGATTCGACGGCATGCCTTCGAAGGACAACGCGTCCAAAGTCTTGGATCGGGCCACGACTTCCTGATGCGTATACACGGTACCGCCTTCAGCGGCGAACAGGTAGTAATAGCCATTGATCTTGTACAGATGTGGTCCCTCGGTGAGTTTGACGTCCGTACCGCGCCAAATCGTACGTTCAGTTTCCGGCTTGAGCTTCATCGTCTTCACATCGAATTCGGTCAGTGTGATGCCGTCGAAGCCATGATGGTACTCACGAAAATCCCAAGTCTGCTGCACCAGATACTTGCGGCCATCGGCTGGCGTCAAAACCGACCCCGTTGATGCGAATCGGCTCGCTCCACGGACCATGGATACTTTCGGCAGTGACCAAATAGTTCGTGCAATCCTTGAACGCACCGTTCACGACCTTCACGTCCGTGTAGATCAGCCAGAATTTGCCGTCCGCATAGGAAAGGTCCGGAGCCCAGATGCCACCGGATGACGGATTGCCGCGCATGTCAAGCTGGCTCGTGCGGCTCAGTGGACTCGGCAACAGGTTCCAATGGACCATGTCCTTGGACTCGTGCAGACGGACACCTGGGAACCATTCGAACGTGGAATTGGCGATGTAGTAGGTATCCCCGACCCGAATCATCGAGGGATCGGCATTGAATCCCGGGAGAACGGGGTTTGCGATTTGCATAAAGTACTCCTTTATATGGAACCCTCGGCCATAGGCCGAGGGAGTTGCAAGCAATCAGATGATGATCAGACGTATTCCATGCGGCATTACTGACGGCTACGCTCGTCACGAATCTTCGCGAAATGCTTCTCCGGATCAGGCGCGGCATTAAGCAACACTTTCGTGTAGTCTTGCTGCGGATTCAAAATCACATCATCAGAAGGACCATGTTCAATAATGTCTCCATGACACATCACCATAATCTCATCCGAAAAATGGCGAGCAGTCGCCAGATCATGGGTAATGTACAGCATGCCGATGTGTTCTTCCTGCTGAATTCTAGACAGCAGGTTAAGCACGCCTAACCGCAAAGAAACATCCAACATCGAAACAGGCTCATCCGCAATTAGAACCTTTGGCTTAGGAGCCAATGCACGTGCAATTGCGACGCGCTGACGCTGTCCACCAGACAGCTCATGAGGGCGTCGATACATGAAATTGACGGCAGGCGTTAATTCAACACGTTCCAGCAGTTCGATAACCTTCTGCTCATATTCCTCTTGGCTATTTGCCATGTGATTAATCATAAGAGGACGAAGAATATGGTGGAAAATCGTATGATATGGATTCAAGGAAGCGAACGGATCCTGAAATACCATTTGCACATTATGACGGTATTCGTACAAATCCTTACCATGCGTAGGGACAGGCTTGCCGTCCAACGTGATGCTTCCAGAAGTCGGCGTCTCCAAACATGTAATCATTCGGGCGATTGTCGATTTCCCGGAACCAGACTCACCAACAAGAGCAATGGTCTTATCCGAAGCTAACTCGAATGATGCATCCTTCACCGCATGAATCGTCGTGGTTTTCAAACCATTACGCAGGGTAAAATCTTTTTTCACATGCTCAAGCTTCAATACTGACATGATTATTCCTTTCACGCATGGCGTGGAACACGAACGAATGAGCCACGATCTCCTGTCAAAGATGGGAACGAGCTCAGCAACCGTTGTGTATACGGATGCTTCGGATTGAAATACACGTCTTCAGAAACGCCTTGTTCTACGATGACACCATCTTTCATCACAGCAATTTTGTCCGTGATCTCCAAGAGCATCGGCAAATCATGCGTGATAAAAATAACAGAGAAGCCCTTGTCACGGCGCAATTCCGAAATTTCCTCGATGATTTCACGCTGTACAACAACGTCCAACGCCGTGGTCGGTTCATCCATAATAATCAGCTGCGGCTCAAGAGCCAAAGCCATGGCAATCATCACACGCTGACGCATGCCGCCGGAAAGTTCAAACGGGTAAGCAGCTAGACGATTTGGATCAACATGCACCATCTCAAGCAAATGTGCGCAACGGTCTTGTCGTTCGCTCTTCGCCATATGAGGACGATGAGTTTTATAAATATCGGCAAGTTGCTTACCAATCTTAGTTACAGGACTTAATGAATTCATGGCGCCCTGAAACACCATGGAGGTTTTCTCCCAACGGTATTCACGCAATGAACGCCCCGACAAAGCACGGATATCAATATCTTTCCCTGACTTATCATGGAAAATCACAGAGCCAGAGTTAATCTTACCCGGAGCTTTCAGCATTTGATTGATGCTATACGCCAATGTACTCTTGCCGCAACCGGATTCACCAGCCAAACCAAGCATCTCACCGCGACGCAATTCGAATGTAGCGTTCTGCACGGCGTGCACCGGATCATCCGTATCGTAGATAACGTCGAGGTTATCGACCGAAAGCAGGATATCAGAATTCTGAGTCGCCATCGTGTTCACCCTTTCTTTCCCTTGCTGTTCTTGGTAGGCTTACGCAGTCGCGGATTGATGACTTCATCGATGGAGAAATTAATGAAGGACAATCCGGCGCCGATGATAGCGATCATCAGTCCCGGTGGCAGGAACCACCACCATGCGCCCGTGTTCAGAGCAGAACCGTTCTGCGCGTAATACAGCATGGTTCCCAGCGAGAAGGATTGGGTCGACCCCAGGCCAATGAAGGACAACGAAGACTCACTCAGGATTGCCATAATAACGGAGAACACAAACTGCGATCCCATCACAGGCAACAGATTAGGCAGAATTTCAACGGTAATCACGCGCCACGGACGTTCACCTGCAATTTTTGCGGCAAGAACATAATCACGCCCACGCATCGACAATGTTTGCGCCCGCAGTACACGGGCACCGCCAGCCCATGCGGTGATTGAAATAACAATGACCAACATCATCGTGCCCTTGGAAGGCATCAATGCAGAAATCACGATGGTCAGAGGCAACCCCGGAATCACCAGCATGATATTGGTAATCAGAGAGAACAAATCATCCCAAATTCCGCCAATATATGTGCCCAAAACACCGAAAATGAACGACATCGCAGTTGCAATCAAGCCAACAGCAAAGCCAATAATCAGAGAGCCACGGACAGAATAGCCAAGCTGAGTGAAAACATCCTGACCAGACTGCGTAGTGCCCAACCAATGCTGGGCAGATGGCGCAGACAAGCCAATGTCATTGATCTTATTAGGATCCTTCGTGAAGATAGGAACAATAATGGCGAACAAAACCATTGCGATCACAATGGTTAATCCAGCCGTCAATTTTGCAGAACGCTCAGGAAGAACTCGCTTGAGAGAATCCAAAGCGGAGCGACGACGTTTAGCTTGGCTACGAGCCACAGCAGCAGAAGAATTTGTTGCAGACATATTTAACCTCAATCCTGTTGCCGCGTACGTGGATCGATAATGCCGTAAAGCAAATCAATGATAAAGTTCACGACTAGAACAGTAACGGTAATAATCAGGAAGATACCTTGCATCAGCGCGTAGTCGTTACTGGTCACCGCTTGCAAAAGCATCTGACCAACACCTGGATAGGAGAACACCTGTTCAGTAAGCAGCGATCCACCCACCACTGCACCGATAGACGTGCCAAAACCAGAAATGGATGGCAACACTGCATTACGAGCTGCGTAGCACATCATAATGCGTTTAGGACTTAAACCCTTGGCCTCAGCAGTAACAATGTAGTCCTCAGACAACGTGGAGACCATCATATTACGCATACCGACAACCCCCATGCCCAGAGAGCTGACAAGAATCGTCAAGGCCGGCAAGATTGCATACCGCACTGCGCTCGAGAAGAATTCCCAAGTGAAGCCGGGCACAACCTCACGATAATTGTATCCGCCTGACTGAGGGAACCAATGCAGCGTACGGGCAAACACCCAAATGAAGATGAGTGCAAGCCAGAAGTAAGGAACAGCTTGGAAAATGGTGGACACAGGGGAAATGATGTTATCAAAAGCGCCACCACGACGCCAACCAGCCCAGATACCAAGAGCCTGTTGAATAAAGAACGATATAATCGTGGTTGTGCCGACAAGACAAATGGTCCAAGGCAGTGCAGAAGCAATGGACGTTGTAACTTGGTTGGGGAAATACGTTACAGATACGCCCCAGTTGCCGGTGAAGATATTCTTCAGATAATCAATATACTGCTGGAAGATGTTGCCTCCACCTTGTCCCAGCATTGCAGTAATCGCTTCCCTTGTTTCGGGTGCAACAGTACCACCTCGCGATGCAAGCCTGGTAAGAACAGCTGAAACCGGATCACCTGGCATCAGTCGCGGGATGGCAAAGTTCAATGTCAAAGCCGCAAACAATGCAACAAGGTAAAATCCTATCTTTTTCAGGTAGAACCTCATCGTTACCTCATTTCTACATGGAAAAATGGTGCACAAAGCGCACATCTAAAACGCCTTGTGCACCGTTGATTCATAAAATCCGTCAGGTTACTTCTTAACCTTCAGGTTCTTCAGGACAATGCCCAAATCAGGATTTGCCCAAGTCTGCGGATTAGCATAGACGTTATCGTTTGTCGGCCAACCGGTAACCTTATCGCTCCACATTTCGCTCAAACCGGATTGGCGCAGAATCGGGATATACGGCATGTCCTCAAACACCTGAGTCTGAATCTTCTCATATTCAGACTTCTTGGTCGCCACATCAGTGGTGGCATTGATGACATTAAGAGCATCATCCACGGTCTTATTGCTGTAGCGAGCGTAATTAGGCCAAGCGCTTTTACCCACTGCAGCCGTACTGGCAGTGGCATAGAACTGGTTGTAGAACATCCATGGTTCGGCACCTGCGACCCACAGACCATAAATGGACATTTCAAACTGGCCCTGCTGCATCGCCTGAGTCCATTCATTAGAAGACATTTGGTCCGCATGCAGATCAATACCGATTTTTGCCAGCTGCTGCGAGGCGACGTTAATCGCGTTGATCCAGTCAGAGACATCACTCATAACAGCGACTTTGATGCTCAGCTTAACTCCGTCCTTCTGATAGATGCCGTCATCACCCTTCGTATAGCCGGCGTCCTCCAGTATCTTGACGGCTTCATCCGTACGTCCTTTACCCGGAATAGGTGAATCCGGGACGTCATCCGAAGCGTACTTGGTGAACTGTCCATACGGATACAGAGAACCAGCCAGCTCACTGTACTGGCCATTCAGAGCAAGTTTATTAATCTGATTTCGATCAAGAGCGTAATAGATAGCCTTGCGCACTGCCGGATCAGTGATAGGACCACTGCAGCCGAGTTCTTTGTTCGAACAGGTCATGAATGCCATCTGACTAGAAGGGACGTCAACCGTCTGAATATCAGGATATCCCGACAGCACATCATCCATATTCGGGAAGATCGCAGACATCCAGTCCACATCGCCAGCGGTCAAGGCATTTTGAGAAGCTTGGGTGCCACCGGTGATCAGAACATAACGGACGCCATCAATTTCAGGCTTACCTTCATCCCAGTAGTGCGGATTCTTCTTAAACGTGTAAGCGGTTGGGGAAAAGTTCCCGCCCTTAACTGTGAAAGGCCCAGAGCCAACAGCATCTTTATTGGTATAGGTCACCGGATCATCGATCTTTTCCCACACATGCTTCGGGACAATCATCGTGCCGGACAGATACGACAGAGCATTCACCGACTCAGAATTGTCCAAAGTGATGCGAACTTCCGTATCGCTAAGGGCCTTGGCAGAGCCAGCAAAGCCACCGGTATTCAAAGCCTTGTTGGAGTTAAGGAGGTTGAATGTGTATGCAACGTCTTCGGCAGTGTAAGGTTCGCCATCAGACCACTTTTCACCGTCACGAATCGTTACATCAATAGTTTTCGCATCGTCACTGATAGTGTAGGATTTACCCATTAGCGGTTCCAGCTTAGTAGGGTCGTCCTTAAGGTTGTTCATATAGAACAATGGCTCGTACAGAGCACCGACCACACCGGTCAAAGCTGTAGAAGAGAACGGATTATAATTCAACGACGCCTGCGAAGTTGAATTCATAACACTGTTGATAATGACTCCGTCCTTCGCGGTGCTATTAGCACCCCCCCCC
>OGQS01001496.1_pt1 | contig 12083 bp, 11 predicted proteins | sample 1553331 | NCBI WGS metagenome assembly OGQS01 (sample SAMEA2580012, study PRJEB22360) | human gut metagenome | biome: human gut; feature: human-associated habitat; material: faeces | place: Denmark | collected 2008/2010
GCTGTAGCCGACATATGAGCCGTTGCAGAAAATGTCAAGAGAACCTGCAACGCCGAGGAACTCTACTGAATAATGCAGTGAGGTATCTTCAATTTCAAATTTTTTAATGTAAACACCTGCCGAAGTATCCTCCGGAATTTTGGGAGGTTTCGGTTTAAAGGGATAGCGTGTGTTAACATAATACGGTGCCTCAAAACCTGTGTACTGCCATGTTGAAGGCACTTTGACGGTCACCGTATCTTCTTTATCCGTATCAAAAGTGTCCGGGATTTCGCGGCAGTCTGAATAATAAGCGAACTGCCAGTCACCGGACAAACAAGTTACCAAATCAGAAGAATAACGCTCGGTGAGAATATTCGTGCTCTCCAGGAGATTTCTATCGGCATAAGGAATAAAATATGCCGAAGGAGTTAGAATATTTTCTTTAAACAATGACGGATTGTTGTAGTTGTCGTTCTTGAGATTGTATATCATAATTGCATACCTGCTTTCGCTAAGCGCTTTCAAAATAATCATAGAAACAGGCGAACAATCATAAAATTGTTGTTCGCCCGTTGTAAAAAATCTTTAATAAACCGCCTGTTAGGCCATAAAGGAACGAATAACCGCTTCGCAATCCTTTTCGTCCATGATCTTGGGCACAGGATAAAGCGGGTTAGCCTCCTTAAGGGCTCTGTGAACAAGCGTAGGAATATCCTCTTCCTTAATCATATCAAAGGTTGAAGGAATATTCATATTCTCATTAAGACGGCGGATTGCGGCAATAAACGCCTTTCCTTTTTCAGCGGTGCTCATTGAGCTGTCTGCAACACCGGCAATGTCTGCCAGTTTAGCAAGCTGAGGATACGCGGCGTCTGCGTAATAGTCAAGCACATACGGCAGTATAACCGCGTTTGCAAGGCCGTGGGGAGTACCGTACAGGCCGCCCAGGTTGTGGGCGATAGCGTGAACGTAACCTACATAAGCGTGGGTAAACGCACGTCCTGCAAGGAACGAACCCTTTAGCATATTGCCCCTTGCTTCCAAATCCTTTCCGTCTGTATAAGCCTTTTCAATATTATCGAAAATAAGCTTAACAGCCTCTTCTGCTTCTGCAATGGTTTCCTTTGTGTTGCTCTTTCCTATGTAAGCCTCAACAGCATGAGTCAAAGCGTCCATACCCGTTGTAGAAGTAATGTGCGGCGGCAAACCTACGGTAAGTTCCGGGTCAAGCACCGCATACTTGGGGCGAAGACAAGTATCATTGACAGCATTTTTTTCGTGAGTCTCAGGGTCTGTAACAACAGCGGCAACCGTTGTTTCTGAGCCGGTTCCGGCAGTTGTCGGAACAGCAAAGAACGGCGGCAGCTTTTTATGAACTTTCAGCTGACCGCGCATGGCACGCACAGACTGGTTCGGTTTAACGACTCTTGCAGCCGCAACCTTTGCACAGTCCATGGATGAACCGCCGCCGAAGGCAATAACACCTTCACAGCCGTTCTTGATGTACATATCCTTGCATTCCTCAATGTTCGGGATAGTTGGGTTCGGCTGTACTCCGTCATAAACAACGTAAGCAATACCTACTTCGTCAAGCTTAGCGAACATGGGATCAAGAAGATGAAGTCCCATCAAGCCTTTATCGGTCACGACGAGAACTTTCTTTACGCCCTTGTTCTTGATAAACTCAGGCAGACGAAGAACAGAACCTGCTCCTTCAAGAAGTTCCGGTGACGACCAGTCCATAAAGCACATGGCTACCTTAAAGACACGCTGATAAATTCTGTACCAGCACTTTTTAAGAGTCCAAAGCATGAAGATACCTCCTTTTCATAAAATTTCATATATATTTTACAAAATTCCTACTCTCATTGCAAGTCATTTTATAAAAATCCCCTTTTATTTTCCAATTCGATATGCTAATATAAGAACATAATTAACCAAGACAATAACCGAACAGGAGAAAAGAATAATGTCTGATGAAAAACTTATTTTCTGCGGAAACAGTGAAAAGTTTTTAAGAAAAGAACTTGTTTCACAAAGCAACGAAGCAAACGGCGGAGTAGCATTCAGAATACCCAGCCTCATTAACGCCGGCGGAACTCTGATTGCCGCTATAGACCGTGCTTCCACGGGTGCTGACTGGGGTTATATAGAACTTGCGGTGCGCCGCAGCGAAGACGGAGGAGAAACATGGAGCGATGTCGAAACCATCGCCGCGCCCCCTGCCAGAGAGACAAGAATTTCATCTGACAGTTACGCTTCGGCTTTCTATATTGACCCCTGCATGGCTATAGCTCCCAACGGCGACGTTATCATGATTGCGGACTTTTGGCCCGAGTGCAAAGGACTTCACAACCGCAAACTGCTTGATAAACACAAAGTTCCATATGCCCAGTTAAACGGCAGAATGCGTCCTTTGATTTACGACCGAGACGGCAATTTTTACTATGTTGCTGAAAACGGCGATGTGCTCAACAGCAAAAAAGAGCCCACCGAGTATAAGGTGGCAAACGGCTTCGGCGCCCTTTACAAAGGCGAAGAATATGTAGGCAACATTTACCTCAACGGTGCTGTCGGCAAAAATGAAATGAACGCAAACACAACATTCGGCGCTCCGCTTAAAGCGCCTAAACGCTGCTATGTTTTCATGTTCAGAAGCACTGACAACGGTAAGACATGGAGTGAGCCCACTGATATAACAAATATGATACTCCACGAAAAAGACGGCACTTTCCTTGGTGTTGCTCCCGGAACGGGTATCACAACGTCTGACGGAAGAATTATTATGCCGCTTTACGTTGACCGTAAATCCACCGTCTCTATTTACAGCGTTGACAACGGCGAAACATGGCACAGAATGACCTCCGCTCCCTACGCAGAGAACATTGACGAATGGCAGATGATAGAGGCGCCGGACGGCACTGTAATCGGCTTCGGCCGCCAGAAAGGCTACGGCAAGACACCAGTCTCTGTTTCAACTAACAAAGGAAAGAGCTGGGTAAAATTCGGCAAAACAGCGCTTTACGCGCCTAAATGCCAGAAGAGCATTATCTCTCACGGAGATTACGTTTTCTGCTCTCACCCCAGCGAGCGCAAACGCGCAAACGGTATGCTCACGGTAGGCAAACTCCGCTACAAAAAAGGACTTCAGGCTCATATCGACTGGATATCAGAAGTGCCTATCAACCAAGGTTTCTTTGCCTATTCATCACTTACAATGATAGACGACGAGACAATAGGCGTCCTTTACGAAGACGAGCCATCAAGCCACATCATGTTCCGCTCATATAAAATCAGCGGTATTATCTAAATTATAATACATAAAAAGAGACTGAATACATAAAAAGAGACTGAAGCAATGCTTCAGTCTCTTTTTTAATCTTCGTTTCTGCCCAGTATTTCGTCAATCTTCTTTATTCGAGAAGCTATTTTTTCCTTATAAATCATACGGGAAAAGTCGGCAAACGCAAGGCGCAGTGTCTGCTCAATGAGTTTCCGTTCATCCTCTGTAATTCCTTTTATAGATGAAAAAGCGCGTATAAGCGAAGTCAAATCAATATCTTTCAGCGACTCATAGTCTGTAATTCCGGCATCCTCAAAAAATCCGAATAGCGTTTCAAAAACATTTTCAATATTTTCAGGTCCTACGTCCTCTAAAAGCTTCTTTATATATTTTTCCACAAACAGCGAGCGTTCATTTCTGCCGTCTGCATATACAAAATGGTCATTTTCCACAAGCCAGGATGACGCCTGGTGCTGTTTTAGTCCGTCATTTTCGCTTTTTACGATTTTTGTGCTGCTGTTATGCTCAAGCAGACAACCTATCACCGAGTCCTCAGGAACAAATGAAAAAATTCTATCTTTCATCTGAAGATAATCGTATCGCTCAATCATTACCTTCGGAAATCCCGGAGCGTCGTCTTCATAAACGGCAATGATATTCTTTTTTAGAGAATTCGAGCAGGAAACAGCCGCAAACACCGCGAGATTTCCGCCCTTTGAATGGCCGCATACCCTAACTTTTCTCCTCGAAAGAGACGCAGTCTCCTGAAAATAATAGAGCGCTTCTATCTGGGCGGGAACAGGAAACATATAACTGAGCATAGCCGATTCCTTAACCCCTGTAAGACTGGAGTCGGTTCCTCTGAACGCTATAAGCGCAGTACCGTCGTCCAGATAAAAATTAACTGCGGAAAACTGCTTATCTATCCTTGTATTTACATTATTTACATAGCGAAGCAAAGTTGTTCCCTTAAAGCGCTTAGCCTCTGCACATTCTCGCAAAAGATAAGCCGCCTTCCTTACGATAGACAGATCATCCTCCATTTCATCCTCACTGTGCAGACTCCAAAACAGCTCCGCCGCTCTGGGAAGAGACGTTTCCACGTCGCTGTCAAAGCCCGCAACAATTCCGGCATAATCAACATAAGCAAGCTGAGAAAAGATAAGATTATCCACCTCATTAAAAGGCTTTTCCTCAAAGGTATAGCCGCCGTATTCTTTTATATAATCGGTCATATGTGCCATAAAATAAAATCACCCTGTAAAGTATATAAATCACATTTGCATTTTACCACCTATTATAAATATTCGCAACAAAAAAAGGCGGCAGCGCCGCCTTTTTTTTGTTTAATATATTCCCTGCTCCAGCATAGCATTTGCAACCTTTTCAAAGCCTGCAATATTTGCCCCTGCAACAAGATTATAACCAAGGCCGTATCTTTCCGCCGCCTCTACCGAATGGCGGTGAATGTCTATCATAGCCCGGTGCAATTTGCTTTCAACCTCTTCGGCACTCCAGGAAAGTCTCTGGCTGTTCTGGCTCATTTCAAGACCTGAAACGCAAACGCCGCCTGCATTTACCGCTTTTGACGGCGCAACTACTATATCTTTCTGCGCCATAAGATAATTCAGTGCTTCGTTTGTTGTAGGCATATTTGAAACTTCAATATAATATTTTACGCCGTTCTTGACTATCTTCTTTGCGTCTTCAATTCCGACTTCGTTTTGGGTTGCACAGGGAAGAATAACGTCGCCCTTTACACCCCAGGGCTTTTCTCCCGGATGGTATTCAGCCCCAAATTTGTCTGCGTAATCGGCAACACGGTCACGTCCTGATGCACGCATTTCAAGAAGATAAGCAATTTTTTCTTCAGTGACGATACCGTCTTTATCGTAAACATAACCGTCGGGGCCGCTGATTGTAAGCGGCTTTCCGCCAAGTTCAACTATCTTTTTGATAGCACCCCAGGCAACGTTTCCGAAACCTGAAACGATAAATGTCTTCCCCTTTATATCATCACCCATGTGCTTAAACACTTCGCAGGTATAATAAATAGCGCCGTAACCTGTTGCCTCAGGTCTGATAAGAGAGCCGCCGTATGTAAGACCTTTACCCGTTATAACGCCGTTGTCAAAGGCGTCTGAAATTCGTTTGTACTGACCGAAAAGGAAACCGATTTCTCTGGAGCCCACGCCGATATCACCTGCGGGAACGTCGACATTGGGACCGATATGGCGGTAAAGTTCCGTCATAAACGACTGGCAAAAGCGCATTACTTCGCCCTTGCTCTTGCCTCTTGGGTCAAAATCCGAGCCGCCTTTTGCGCCGCCCATAGGAAGACCTGTAAGGGAATTTTTAAAAGTCTGTTCAAAGCCAAGGAAGTACATAATACTTGAGTTAACACTCGGATGGAAGCGAAGACCGCCTTTATAAGGACCGATTGCCGAATTAAACTGAACACGGTAGCCACGGTTAATTCTTGTCTTTCCGGCATCGTCTACCCACGCAACTCTGAAAGTTATAAGCCTGTCAGGTTCAACCATTCTTGTAAGAATATCATCTTCAACATATTCGGGATGACATTCTATTACCTGCTCCAGCGAGCTGTAAACCTCTTCAACGCACTGGATATATTCAGGCTTTGCGTTGTCACGTCTCTTCACGGTGTCAATTACGCTTTGAATATACTCGTTCATAAAAATTCCCTCCGATAATTTTTTGCAAAGAATGAAAGGTGTATACCTTCAATCAAATTCATGATAACACCAATTTCAGTCATTTACAATAGAATTTCGTAATAATATACAAATATTTTTGTGCAGTTTGACATTGTTTTATCAATATCAATCAACAATCATCAAAAGTAACCTAAACATTGACAAACTCTCCACAACCGCGTTAAATACTTAACATATGCAAAAAAGCACGGTAAAAAACCGTGCTTTTAATATCGCTTATTTAATTTACGCACCCATAAAACGTGTGCAACGGCTAACGAGCTCATCCCAGCGGCGGTCAACCTCTTTCTGGAATGCTTCAATCATCCATTCATTGCCGGGTTTGAACATATGTTTAAATCTTCCCTGCTTTACAAGGAATTCCTCAATCGGCACATAGCGTCTGGGCTCATAGTTAAGGGTCCATACACCGTCAACCACCTCAAACAACGGCCAATAACGAGTTTCAACGCCGAGACGGCAGATCTCCATAATATCAGCGGTATTATAACGCCAGCCTCTGGGGCACGGTGCCATGATATTCAGAAAAGCGGGACCCTTTGTATAAATCGCCTTTTCAGCTTTGATATGGAGATCACGGAAATTCTGAACAAAAGTTGTCTGACCAACATAAGGAATTTTATGCTCAGCCATTATAGCGGACAAGTCTTTTCTGTACTGTGGCTTACCGTCGCACTGTCTGCCTACAGGTGTAGTTGTGGTATCTGCGAACATCGGTGTTGCGGATGAACGCTGAATGCCTGTATTCATATAAGCGCCGTTGTCGTAGCAAACATAGACCATATCATGGCCTCTTTCCATTGCACCTGAAAGTGACTGGAGACCGATGTCGTATGTACCTCCGTCGCCGCCAAAAGTGATAAATTTATATGTATCGTCAAGTTTTCCTTTACGGCGAAGCGCGTTATATGCGCCCTCAACGCCGCTCATTGTTGCGCCGGCGTTTTCAAATGCGTTATGAATATAGCTGTCCTTATACGCTGTATAAGGATACATAAATGTTGAAACTTCAAGACAGCCTGTGGCATTGCCGACAACAGCCTTGTCGCCGGGCTTGATAGCCTTAAGCACGTTACGAACGGCAATTGTGCCGCCGCAGCCTGCGCACATTCTGTGTCCGCCGGAAAGGCGGTCTTCTCTGCTTACAAATTCTTTAAAATCATACATTGCGCTGCCCTCCTTATTCTCTTACACCAAGATAGCGGTAAGGATTTTCAACTTTTCCGTCAGCCGCAATCTTCTGCAAATCGGAATAAACGCTCTCAATATCTTCAACGCGGACGTCTCTGCCGCCGAGGCCGTAAACATAGTTAACGGCAAGAACCTTGGAAGAATTTCTGTACAACGCTGTAGTAACTTCTGCGCCGATAGGTCCGCAGCAGTCGTTGTAGCTCTCCGTACGGTCCATAAGCGCAACGGCTTTAACATTTTCAAGAGCCTTTGCAATTTCATCTCCGGGGAAAGGACGGAAAAGACGAATTTTGATAAGTCCGGCTTTAACTCCGTTTTCTCTGAGTTTGTCAACGGCGTCTTTTGCTGTTCCTGCCGCTGAACCGATAAGAACAAGCGCAAATTCCGCGTCGTCCATCTTATATTCTTCAAAAAGGCCGTACTTTCTGCCGCTGAACTTGGCATACTCGTCAGCAACTTCAAGGGTTACCTTCTTTGCGTTCTTCAGAGCCTCAGCCTGAGCGCGCTTAGCCTCAAAGTAGTAGTTGGTAACGCTGTAGGGACCAACTGCCATGGGGCACTCCGGGTCAAGAAGACTATGCTCCGGCTCATATTCGCCTACAAAATTCTTAACTTCTTCGTCCTCGTTGAGCATGATATTTTCAACGGCGTGAGAAGTAATAAAACCATCCTGGCAAATCATAACTGGCAGTTTTACATCCTTGTGCTCGGCAATACGATAAGCCATGCAAAGATTGTCGTAAACTTCCTGGTTGTTCTCAGCGTAAATCTGAATCCAACCTGCATCTCTTGCACCCATAGAATCCGAATGGTCGCAGTTAATGTTGATAGGACCAGACAGCGCACGGTTAACAAGCGTCATTACGATTGGCAGACGGTTTGACGCGGATAAAGTTCCTCCCACATCAGAGCCATACCTGCTGACGACGTTGCGGTAACAGAGCGAGCGCCCGCCGCTTCAGAGCCGATAACAGCAGACATTGCAGAATGCTCGCTTTCAACAGGAATAAATTCGCTGTCTACCTGACCGTTTGAAACAAGTTTTGAAAAATACTGAGGTATCTCAGTTGACGGGGTGATGGGAAAAGCCGCCATCACGTCCGGATTAATCTGACGCAGTGCTTCGGCAACAGCTTCGTTGCCGCTGAGACGATCTCTTCTAGCCATATTATTTTACCCCTTTCATAGTGATAGCTCCGGTGTGACACGCTTTTACGCAGATGCCGCATCCTTTGCAGTGGTCATAATCGAAAGGACCTCTTTTGCCGTCTACAACCGTAATTACGCTGTCGGGGCAAACCGGCACGCACATAAGGCAGTGAACGCACAGCTCCTCGTGGAGCTCCGGCTTAACGGAAGCCCATTCTCCTGTATTAAACTCTTCAGCTGTTTTGGAACCGTAAATCTGCATACCCTCTGTAAGGTCCTGCCAACGGCAATCCAAATGCAGTTTATTGATATCTGTCTGCATAATCAGTCCTCCCCTTTAACTTCTTCAAAAGCCATGCGAAGCGCTTTCATATTACCGTCAATAACTTCGGGCTTTGAAGAGAATTTGTGCTGAAACGCCTTTTCCATTTCTTCAAGGAAAGCGTCGTGCTCCATAACGCCGCTTACTTTTACGATAGCGGCAAGCATCGGCGTATTCGGAAAATACTTACCGAGACACTCTACAGATACTTTGCGGGCGTCGATTGTATATACTCTGCCTGTATAGTTATTAAGTTCAGCACGAACTTCAGCGGGTGTTCTTGAAGAATTGACAACAACAGCTCCCTCGGGATTAAGGCCGTTGCAAACATCAACGCTCTCAAGCAGACCCTCGTCAACAACGACTACATAATCGGGGTCGTAAATATTTGAATGAACACGTATTTCCTCACTGCTAATTCGGTTGTACGCGGTAATGGGAGCGCCCATACGCTCCGGTCCGTACTCCGGAAAGCCCTGAACGAATTTGCCTGTCTTGAAGGCAACGTCCGCAAGCAGCAGAGCAGCAGTTTTGGCTCCCTGACCGCCTCGTCCGTGCCAGCGGATTTCTACTGTCTTGTTCATAAAAACACCTCTTTGTAATTTTGATTTGCATTACGCAAAACCGATAATAAAATAATAAAAAAACGCCTCTCTGCCAAAAGGCAAAGAGGCGATAATAAACATACCGTGGTACCACTCTTCTTCACCCGACATTACCTGCCAGATGCACTCATTTTTCTTCTATAACGGGAAGCACCCGCTTCTGCCTATGTGATCTTCAGTAAATCCGTTCAGCAAAAGGACTCTGAGGTGAGTTGGGAGTCTTCGTCTGCTGTCTCGCACCAACCGACAGTTCTCTTATCAGACACCGGACCCTTAATACTCCTCTTCTGCGTCTTTTCAATATTCTTCATTATTATATGAAGAATGTTAAAATAAGTCAAGACCTGTCTTCAAGAAAGTACAGAAATACCTCGCAGATTCCTCATATTTTTCATCACATGCTTTCAATTATTTTCCTGTCGCAAAGTTAACATTTTAGCCAAAAAAATTGTCAGAAAATTCATTTTTTTAGTTGTTCTCACCAGTTTCTTAGTGTATAATAAGGATAAGTAATTACTACTGATACAGATCAGTAAATATGATACATAAAGGAGAGTGTTTACCATGGTTTATTTATTAGCAGGTCCGAAAGGAACAGGAAAAACACAGCAGATGATCGAGCAGGCCAATGAGGCTGCGAAAAAATGCAATGGAAATGTTGTATTTATCAAAAAAACACACCGCGATACAGCAAGTGTAACATTTGATATCCGCACAATTTGTATGGATGATTTCCCGGCAATCACAAACATTGACGAATATATCGGATTTTTATATGGTATGTACAGTTCTAATCACGATATCGAGTATGTATTTATCGATGGTATCTTAAAACACGCTGATATCTCACTGGATAATATTCCGGCATTTATTGACCGCCTGAAACAGGTTTCCAAAGAATGTGAAGTTGAATTCTATGTCAGCATCAGTGCAAACAAAGAGGAACTTGCTGACGTAAATACAGAAGGATGCAAATATCTGAACTAATCTTTCTTATTGAGACAGAATGATCCGACAGTCCATTTTACAAATGGACTGTCGTTTTATGTCACAATAAGATATAAAAAGCAAAAAGGCAGGTCTGACAATCCTGCCATGTACAGGAGAGAAAACGTATGAGCGGAATTAAAGATGCAAAAAAGAAAAGGGCACGCAGAAGGCGCAAGAGACAGATTCAGCGTATCCTGCTGATCATTGCCATGATACTGATCCTGATCGGATTCCTATTCCTGATCCGGGCCGCAGTCCATGCTGTTGTAAATAAATTCACCGGTCCTACTGTCACAACCTCAGCAGACAAAACTTCCGGTTCCCCAAAAAGCAAAAAAACGACTGCAAAAAAAAGCAGCAAAAAAAAGAAATCTTCTGAAAAAAAGTCTTCTGAAAAAGACACCGTAGAATTAAAAACGGTAACACTCAGTAAAAAGGGAAAGAACAATACAGACAAGGTTTCTCTTACCATCAGCTCAACCGGAGACTGTACGCTTGGAACCGACGAAAGTTTCAACTATTCTACCAGCCTGAATGCGTACTATGAATCACATGGTGCTGATTATTTCTTCCAGCATGTCAGATCCGTTTTTAAAAAAGACGACCTGTCCATTGTCAATATGGAAGGAACCCTCACTGACGAGACAGCCCGTGAGGCAAAAACCTTTGCTTTTAAAGCTCCTGCCGAATATGCTTCCATCCTTTCCGGAAGTTCTATTGAAGCAGCCAATCTCGCCAACAACCACAGTCATGATTACGGCGAGAAGAGTTATACCGACACGATTTCCGCACTGGAGGATGCCGGAATTGCTTCCTTCGGTTATAACCGTATCAAGATTTTAAAGATAAAAGGTATAAAAGTCGGTGTCACCGGAATCTATGAACTTGCAGACCATCAAAAACGTGCATCTCAGGTGAAGCAAAATATCAAAGCCCTGAAAAAAGCCGGTGCACAGGTCATCATCGTGAATTTCCACTGGGGAATCGAAAAGCAGTATACACCGGATGAAAACCAGAAGGCTCTCGCACATCTTGCTGTCGATGAAGGTGCGGATCTTGTGATCGGGCACCACCCACATGTACTTGAAGGTATTGAAGAATATAATGGAAAATACATCTGCTATAGTCTTGGTAATTTCTGCTTTGGCGGCAATTCAACACCAAGTGATACGGACAGCATGATCGTGCAGCAGACATTTACTTTTAATAAAAAAGGAAAATTAACGAAAAGCAGTAAATTAAACATTATCCCTTGTTCTATCTCTTCTTCCAGCGGCTATAACGACTACTGCCCTCTTCCGCTTACCGGAGACGCAAAGCAGCGTGTACTGGACAAGATCTCGCAGTATAGTGAAGGATTATAAGATTATAATATCAACAGATTATCAATATAAAAAGCTTCGCAGGAATATGCATTGCACATACTTGCGAAGCTTTTTTTCTGTCTTATTTTATTTTTTATTATCCAATCAATATCTCATAAATCAGGACCATCAAAGGCATCGTAATGATACAGCATATTACTGACATTACATTGATCACACTGGCGTATCTGGAATCTTTTTCATAAATCTGTGCAAGCTGTGTGACCATTGCTGCTGCCGGGGCTGCAGTTGCGATCAGTACGATCATCAGAATATACTCCGCATCCGGATGCAACCCGGTCCGCTCCAGTCCCGCAAAAGCAATTGCCGCAATTAACGGGAACAGGATCAGCCGAATCATACAGATCAGATACGGACGCTTCTGCCGGAACACCCACCTTAGATCTACATCACCGATCACCATTCCGATCACCATCATGCTCGCCGGACTGATCATAT
>OGQS01001502.1_pt1 | contig 12067 bp, 9 predicted proteins | sample 1553331 | NCBI WGS metagenome assembly OGQS01 (sample SAMEA2580012, study PRJEB22360) | human gut metagenome | biome: human gut; feature: human-associated habitat; material: faeces | place: Denmark | collected 2008/2010
TTGTGGCAACGCGACGCTATCGGGCGAGGAGGCCCGGCTTGCCCGTGAGCTGCCCTTGGAACGGGTTGCCAGATATGCATCGCTGGAGTCCATGGCCAGGGAGCCCACGATTGACTCTGCGCTCAAGATGCATATCGGGCACGCTCTTAGTGTGAAATCCGATTCATGGGAGGCCGTAGCCCTTGACCCGGTTGAACCTGGTGGAGACAAGATCGTAGACGAACTTAAAGCGGTACTTCAACAATTGATCAATGAGCAGATAGGGAAGTGGGGGTATAATGCGGCGCTCTACGGGACGGCCTTTGTCAGGGTCTACGGAGAGCAGGGGAAAGGGATTCTGAACGTCCGTAGCGATTACTATACCCATCCGCGGTTTATCAAAAAGTACGAGAAAGCCGGTCAGCTTGCGGGGTTCACCACATCACATCAAGGAGCCTCCCCGGAGGCGAGGAGCAGACAGATCATGCTCCTCCCGCCGTGGAGTTTTGTGGAATTCCAGATTCCCACGTGGCAGAATATGGAGCTTTGCGAACCCACCGCATACGGGGCCATCCCCGTTGACCTTTCCATTGACGGCTATGACAAGGAATCAATAGTTGAATCAAACAGCTATGGGGAGAGCCTGATCGCTACGGCCTATCAGCCGTGGCTGGATCTTTTGAACGCCGTGGACTCGATGAATATGAGCCGGAAAAATGCCGCGCGCTTGGAACGGCTGATAGGGGTGAACACGGGGCGGCTGGATCCTGAGCGGGCAGCGAACTATCTTAACATGATGAGTTCGCAGCTTGTCCATACGGAACGTGAAATGGCCCGGCAGTCCTACCGGAGAGGCTTTGTCCAGACCGTGATCAACAGACTTATTCCCATTTTTGGCGATACCAAAGGGAGGCTGGACATAAACACCGTACAGGGGACACCGGACATTTCCGGCCTGGAAGATGTGAACTTCCATATAAAACGTCTGGGCGGAGCGTTGGGCATTGACCCTGCCATGTTGGGATTTGCTGACTTCCTGTCGGGTGGGCTCGGGGATGGCGGGTTCATGCGGGTGTCCATTATGGCGGCAATGAAGGCGCAGTCCCTCCGGAAGGCCATATTCAATGGGGTGCAGCGGCTTTGTGAGCTGCACGTCGCATATAAGTATGGAAAAGTTTTTCTTCCTGAAGATCAGCCATGGAAGATCACCTTCAACAGCGTTTCCACGGCTCTTGAACGCGAAGAAAGGGAAACGCTTGAATCCAGTGCGAACGTCGCCGGAACTCTTGCGGGGATATTGGCAACCATCGATCAGGATTTTGGAGTCACGGACAAGCGTGCATTCCTTCATTTCGTCTGGACAGATGTTTTAAAGAGGGATGAAGAATCGTTTGAACTGGTTTGCCCCCAAAAGGGGCCTCCAAAAGGGCAGACGCCGGCGGCGGACGGCGAGGATCTGGTGGACGGGGACGACAAGTAGGGGCACAGCGTATATTGGAAAATCCCCCGGCGGAAAATTCTGCCGGGGGATTTTTTGGGGGGAGTGGAGGTATCTACCGCGTCCCGGCTGCACGCAGCTCCATAAAGTCGTCGGCAAGCACGTAGTCGTCGTTGATCACCTCGTCGTCATCTCCGATGAACTCGACGGTGTGCCCGGAAGAGTAGAGTAGGCCGTATTCTTCGGCATATTCGGCATAGGCGTAGGCCGAGAGGATGTTGAGGACTGGATCGCCGTAGTCGATCCGCTCTACCCATTCCGCATCGAGGGAATCCCCAAAGTCGGCGATACCGGCATCCAGCATTTCCTTTTTAAGGATCCACCAAAACGGGCCGAAACCGCGGTACTGAATCGGGTTCCCAAGCAATATTCCCTTGTAGCCTTCAAGCATCCTTTTCCGCCAGTCCTCGCGGGAAAGTTCGCCGCTGACGAGCTGTGAAGGCTTGAGGGCATCAAGGGTAGGCACAGTCGGTTTATTGAATATCTTCATGCTGTTTTCCTTATGCGAGGAGTTCATATATTTCTTGGAGGTCGGTCAGGGAACTGACGTGCCACCATGCGCCGGAATGTTCCCGCCAGTCCTTGGTGAATTTGGCATCATAGCGGGACTTGAGGAGATCCTTCATCCGGTAGAGCGTTCCTCCGAACCCTGCGGAATCCTGAAAAAACCAACGGGAAAAAGGTTCGTGCGTTACGCCCCGTATTCCCTTGAATCCTGGGATGTAGGTTTCTTCGCGGTTCACCCTTATGGAGATGCCGAGAGCCGAGAATTTGGCGGCTATGTCTGCTGGAACCTCTTTATACCGCGGGTCTTCTCTGAGTTTTTCGTTTGCGGCCCTCTCTGCTTCACGCTGCTCTTCCGCCGCCTCCTGTTGAGCCCTTTCCTGTGTGCCTCTGAAAAAGTCTTTAAAGACTCGTTCGATATCACGCGCGTTATCGTATATCTCGCATATTGGATCAAGGACACGTCTGGTGATGCTATAGGTTTGTTCCCTGAAGGCCCGCGCGATGGACGTTGCCGTGTCGAGCTTATTGTCTTTTTTGTATTCTTCCCAGAGAATGGAACATTTTTCAAGGATTTCCGCATCAGTTCCGCGTTGTCCGTATTCTTGAGCGAGTTCTTGGTAGTTCTCCCCGAAAAGCCCTTCAAGGAGTGTGCAGAATGGGCTTTTCCCGGATCGTACCCGCTCAAGGTAGCATGTCAGGACAGCCTTCTTGAAGGATTCGTTTTCAGGCTCAGGCCAGACGGGTACGGCCCCTTCAGGCGGCACGGCGGAGTAAGCCCCTTCCCAGACTACATCCAGCTCCCCGCCGATGCGGATGACGGCACCGGCACTCCACCGGATACGTATTTCGTTGATGTGGTTGAGGAACATGTCTTTGTCAATGCCGGAAGAGCGTATCTGGGCATACGTCAATACTTCCGAGAGGAGCTTCTTTATTGCCAGCTCGGACTCGGAATAGGAAACCTTGGTGTGTTCCGGTATTTCGATGACGCCAATTGTCCGCTCCGATCCATATCCGGTAATGGGGACAATAGTTACGGTTTTTTGCAGGGGATCCACGGCGGTAATTTTCCTGATGCCGCCGTCTCTTTTGAATTCTAGCATGTCCCCAACGGCAAAGAGATTTCCGTTCATGGAAACAACGATGTCGCCGGGCCGGTCTATCAGCGCTGCGTCAAATGGAAGGCGACCTTCACGCTCTGCCTGTCGGAGCAGGGCCACATTCATCTTTTTCAGGCTTTCTTGTTTCTCGCGGAATTTTTGGAATTTTTCATCAAGACCAGAGAGATCTCGTTCGGCCTCAGAAAGCCGTCGCTTGGCGGAGGTCAGTTTGTCCTTGGCCTTTGCACGTTCATCTTCAGAGAGAGCGGCGTCGGAAGATTGCGCTTCATATTTGGCAACCGAACGGCGGGCAGTATCTCGTTGCTCCTCCAGTGATGCCCTCCTTGCCGCCTTCTTTTGGTCAATGGAGTCAATGTTTTTCTGGATGCTTGCCAGTACCTGCATCTTGTTGATCAGGCCGATTCTGAAGTTTTCCTCACGCTTGGCGCCTTGTGCGGCAAGACGCTCCGCGCGCATTCTTTTGGCTTCCTCTGGGTTGTCGGCCAGCATATCGAGCAATTCGTCGAGCCCGGTAACGTCGCCGTTCTCCATCGTTTTGGCTTCGCCCATGAGGAGATCGTTGATCCAGTTTGATTTGGCCTTCAGGAGGTCTTTCCTGTATGAGTCGAAGGTTCCCTTCCCGCAGTAGTAGTAGACGGCAACGCTGTCTACCTTATTCCCCTGGCGCACGCCGCGCCCATTGCGCTGGTTGATGCTCGCCGGGGTCCACGGGAGGGTGAGATGATGGATGGCCGTGGTCCCTTTTTGCAGGTTGACGCCTACTTCGGCCTTCTTGTTGGCGAGCACGATCTTGAGCTCGCCGGAGTTGTATGCTTTGGAGATGCGCTCCAGCTTGTCTCCGGAGGCCACCTCGCCGTTGATGTGCCGATTTTTCCGACCGCCAGCGGAAGATGGTGCACGATAATTCTTCGGAGTTTGTTGTGCTGTGTTTTTTCTTCCGTAAAGATGATCTGCTTTCCGCCCGTCTCGAAGTGCTTTTTCAGATTTTCGATCAGTTGCGCATACTTGGGGGTAATCGGGTGAGCCACTTCCGACTCCTCGATTCCGAATTCCGGGAAGTGCATGGTCACCAGGTCTTCCATCATTTCGGGAACGACAAGCGAGAACGTGCCCCCTTCTCTCTCATGGAGGGAGCGGTCCACACTTACTTCGTGCTCGTATTCTTCGTCGGACTCTTCATCCTTTTCCTTTACGAGCCATGTCTCTGGGAGACTTGATGCGAGCCGGAGAACCGCTTCCCGGTCCTTTTCTTGAAACACGAACGTCATGGTATGGTTGAACATGTCGATGTCAGTCGTCAGCCTATCCATATCGCGGATGATGGAGAAAATACTTTCTCCTTTCCGTTTAGGCCCCGGCTTGGCGGCCTCTTTTGCTCGTTTGCGGAGGACCTGATACAGCTCCCGCTGCTCTTCGCTCATCTCTACGTTTTCTTCTTGTTCCTCGGCGGTTGGAACATGAATTTCTCCATCGACGTCCTTGACGGTTTTCACGTTGACGTACTTGTGGAAAAGGTTGCGCAGGCCGTCAAGGTTCTGGAAACCGACCAGCCCTTCAACGTCTTTAATTTCTCCGGAGACGGTCAGCTTGGAGACGGTTTCCGTCTTGCCGAACACGCGCACGAAGTCGTCAACGGTATGAACGCCGAACCGCTCGAACTCCTCAATTGGGGCCACCAGAGACAGCATGTTGAAGATTTCAAACGGCGAGTTGGTGACCGGGGTGGCCGTGAGCCCGTATACGCCGCGTCCGTTGTTCTGCTCGCGGATATAGTGGGACTTGATTGCCATATCTATGGCCTGGTTTGCTGCCCTGGGAGTAGGCAGATAGGCAATGCCTTGGCTTCGCTTGCCGGGCTCGAACGAGTTTTTGTAGAAATGGCTTTCGTCCGTAATGATGGAGTCGAAGCCCATGTCTTCGAGGAAGGGGAGTTCCTGTGCCTTTTCCCTTCCTGTGGTGCTGTACTTGGCCTCGATGTTGGCGATCTGCTTGTCTTCCTTATATGATTTCTTCCCGCCATTGATTTTAGACGCTAATCCTTCTGACATGAGGCTCCGCGAAACCATCTTGTCAGTGTAGCTTCGTTTTGTGGATTGCTTCAAAGGGAGGGATTCAAACTTTTCCTTCGTCATGACGACAAGGGAAAAATTTGATTGCGGAATTTTCCACATGGCCTCGTGGATCTGTTCCTTGCTTTTGGTGAAGACGACGACATCCCTCATCAGGGGCTTTCCGTCACGTCCCATTCGCGGCTGCCCGTGTTCGTCAAGAACGGGCTTGCGCTGCACCTCGCCGTCCTTGTCGGTTTTGGGTTCCAAGCCGACGAAGAAGACGTTTTTGCGCATGTACTCATCGGTATAGAGCTGGCGCGCTTCATGATACCAGTTTTCCTGCACAGCGGAGGGGACGACAATACAGGTGCGCTTCGCGCGCCCCCGCTTGTGGTTGTAGGCTGCCATGGACAGAGCCATGAAGGATTTTCCAAGCCCGACGCCAAACCCGCAGATGCCCGAGCCCTGTTCGGAGAGGCGCCGAACCTCCGCGTTCTGATACGTGTGAGGGGAAATTTCCCCTGACAGATATTCTTCGATGCCGAGAGGGTCCCCTTCATATTCGAAGGGCACATAGGAATTGAACTGGCGATTGTATTTTTCCGTCGGAACCGCAGCAGGGATCATAGACCCGCCCGGAATAGGGTTTGAGCATCTCCACCAGCACACGCACAACGGAACGGGGCGTGTAGAACTCCCCGCCCCGTTTGCCTTCCGCTCCGGCAAACTGCCCAAGAAAATATTCGTACACACGCCCCAACACGTCCTTGGAGCTGGCCCCGTTTCCATTGAGATTGATATTGGAAAAAAGGTCGATAAGTTCACCAAGCATGATCTTGTTGAGCGCAGGCCGTGCATAATCCTTCGGCAAAACGCCCTTGAGTGACTCATTGTCCTTCTCAATAGCACGCATGGCATCGTCTATGAGTGTACCGATGGTCGGAAGCTTGGCATTGTCCTTGAGGTACGACCACCGGGCCTCCTGCGGAACCCAAAATATGTTTTCGGCTGTATACATATCCCGATCTTCCGCATCTTCAGGGTATTCCGAGGCCAGAATTTCGGAGTGCTTCAACTCGAACGCATCGGAAATATACTTGAGGAAAATCAATCCAAGAGCCACATGCTTGTAATCCGAGGGCTCCATATTGCCACGCAGCTTGTCTGCGGCCTTAAAAAGTTCCGCCTCAATCCCAAGCTGCACTCCCGTATCCTGCGTTTCCGCCTTTTTCCTGCCTCGTGCCATGACGACTCCTGATTGCTATTTTTAGTGAGAATAGAAGAGACATCCTCAAAAAGAAAGGGCTGTCCCCAGTTGGCGACAGTCCCTTATGCCGGAACGCAGTCTCATCTTCATTCCAACTCCCAAGATAACAAGAAAAAGGGCTAAGAAATACGTTGTTACTGAGACAACGCCTGTCGGACAACATCCGGGGCGACCTCAATAACCCTCAAATAGGCGCGTGCCGCAGGATCAGGCTGGCGCTTGCCCTGTTCCCAGTTGCGGAGGGTATACAGCGAAAGCCCGAATGCCGACGCGAAGACGGCCTGTGAAAGCCCCATACGCTGGCGAATGCTTCGCACGTCGATTGTTTCCGGGGCCTGCACGGGATCAAAACGGTGCTTCACATACTCGGTTTCCGGGGCAGAACCTTCCATAATGTCAACAGCCTGCCGGAGCCCTTCAAGAATGGTCTGTGCTTCAGTGTTCATTACTTATTCCTCCAGTATTGCGAAAGGATCGCGGTCAACTTTTTCATTTCGTTCTTTTCAGCGGCGCTCAGGTTGGCCTTTGCGCTTTTTTCGAACATGGCGAGAGCGAACAACGGGATTACCTCAGAGTAGTAATAGTAGATGACACGGAATCCTCCACTCTTGCCCCCGCCTCTTCGCGCCCACCGAACCTTTCTGACGCCGCCCGTCCCTTCCATGATGTCACCGGCAGTCGGATTTTCCGCAAGGTATGCGATAAGATCCATCCGTTCCTCCTCCGAAACAAGGGCCTTTGCCGTCCGCAAAAAGGATTGCGTTTCGATTACGGTCATGGGTGCATCTTTCATAAGCAGATTGTAAGCCAATGACTTACCCTGTCAAGTCCCTTCTCTTCTTCCCATTCACCACCGGAGAGCAAACCGGAGAAACTTTTTACAGTGATATTTTTATACATGTAAAATCAAAATATTACGTTAAAAATACAAGTCCACATAGGAATTGAACTGGCGATTGTATTTTTCCGTCAGATCGTCAATGTCCGGGTGCTGTTGCATCTAGATATTGAACTGGGCTTCAAGCGATGCCGCCTTTTCGACGTATTCCTGCTTGATCTCTGCCTTATTTGATCTGATTTTTTCGCCATTCAGGTATTTGACGAACTGGGCGTAAAATCCTCCATGATCGCTGGAACGGTATTCTCCATCGGGATTTTCGTAGTCGGCCGTGAATCGGAATTCCTTTTCCAGCGTTCCATCATAGCGGGTTACTTCGACCGCTTTCTCGCTTCCGAACTCGATATTGCGGTAACCGCTCTCACGGAGAAAGTCGATAACGTATTTCTTGGAAAACCACTTGTGGCGCATCCCGAAGGCGATGTCCTCGGATTTCGTTGTGATGCGGCGCCGCGTCATTTCGTCAATCTGAGTCTGGAATTTGGCCTTCAGCCGGTCATCGTCCGTGTTGGCCATGGCCTGCGCGCATTCCGCCATTTTTTTGTAGATATCGCCCGCGCAATATCTGTTCATGGGCATGAGGCGGCCTTCCGGGGTGATGGCGATGCCTTCACGCTCCGCGATGTCACCAAGCGAGGTTATCTTGGGATCGCCTTGGTGGATTTTTGCACATCTTCAAGCCAAATATCCTCCTGCCCTTCGCGGACGAAAAGGTGGATTACAATATCGTAAGGATCTGCCGGGTTATACGCTTGTCCTTTTTTCGATTTGTCGAGTGTTCCCGCAAGCAGATCGGAAAAATTGCCCTGTTCATCCACCGCGTTTTTGAACAGGCCGAACATCCGCGAACCTTCTCCGGCCAGCACGAGGCCCTTGTTGTTTTTGGGGTGCCCGAAGCGTTCCAGATCGGCCACAACCAACTCCTGGAGTGCCGTGCGGTCGGCGGTCACATCTTCCCCGGCATCGGATTTGGAGGACATGCGGGCAAGGAGGCCGCCAAGGATGACTCCGCGGTAGAGCTGTTCGCGGAGTGGTGCCTTGGGCTGTCCCATGGCGAACTCGACGGCTTCCTTTTGCAAGGGAGAGAGTATGGCCGGGTAGGATTTATAGATGGAGAACATGTTTTCCAGAGAAAGCGATAGCCCGCCTTTGTCGCTGGAAAGGATGCCCTCAAGCTGTTCCAGGGATTCGGCACCGTATTTCTTGGGGTCGATGGCAGTAGGCGTTGAATCAATCGCATCCTTTATCCATTCCCCGGCGATCATAGTGTGAGGCTCGCCATTGATAATTCGCTTGTCGCCCTCTCCATAGTTACGGGTGATCGGCTCGACAAGTGATAACGCTTCCCAGTCGATGCGGGAATGGAATTTTTGGGCTAGCTTCTGTTTGATTGCAGTGGAGTCGATTTCTCCCTGGACTTCCTCGCGCGACCACCTGTCCCCGGCTGCTTTGGGGATGTACCTCCCCATGATGAACGGTTTGCCTCCGCCCTTCCAGTAATCCCCCTTCACAAAGGGCTCCCAGACGACTTTGGTTGCTTTCAATACCTCGAAAGGTGTTTCGCCGACACTAGTTAGGAAGTCGGCCCCGTGCTTGCGAAAGACGACAACATCAACAACGGTATCCGTCCCCTGCGCATTGAACGTTTTGGACGGGAGCTTGTGGGCGCCAAGGAATTCCGCTTTTTGGATACGGCAATGCGGAATTCTTCCCATTTTTTCCCTTTGGCCCCTACGATATTGATAGGGCACACGAGGCAGGCCAAGCCTCCAGGACGTATTTTGTCGAGGATACGCAGGATAACGTATCGTTCGATCTGTTTTTCTTTCTTGAACGCGGGGTCCTCGTGCATTGACGCGCCGCGGGCATCCCCGAAAGGCACGTTGGTGACGCAGGAGTCGAAAGTATTGTCCGGGGTGTTCCGTAGGCTGATGAGGTAATACAGAGAGTAGGGCGATACGTTTCGGGAATCAGTGTCGAGGAGAATTTCATTGGTTTCCCTGTTGAGGCGTGACGGGACGTACCGCCATTTCGCGTCATGGACCATGGCCGTGCGCCAGTAATCGGGAGGCAATGGAATGGTCGCGCTTTCTGCACTCACCGAGAAAATGATGCCAGCTTTTTCCTGAAACTTTCCAAGAGATTGCCGGAGGAGTGCTGTAAGGGCAGATTCATCGGAATGGAAAAGGATGATGAATCTGCCCTTAACCTCCTCAAGAAGCTGTTGAGGAGTCATTATGGCTACCCGATTGAAAGGGTGGGGTACTGATCCGTATCGCAGTAGGATATCCAGTTCGCATGGATCGTACCGGAGGGGCGAACGAGGGTAGCGTCTTCAACAGAGAGATCGACGCCTTCAAGCTCGATCCAGCAATCTTCAAACACAAGAGAAGTATTGTTGTTTGAGGTGGGGAAGGATTCCCCGACGAGGGCCAGTTTGACGGTATAGTATTTCTTTCCCCTGAGCTGTGCCCGCAGGAATTCATAGATTTTGCCGGTAATGACTTCCTTGAAAGAAATCGGCACTTCCTGAGCGTTTTTGTAGCGCCCTTGCTGGACGAACTGGACACCGTTGGGGCCAAAGGACTCAATGGGTTCGCGTGCGAGGGCGGGCAATTGTGTGCTTTGGACTAGGTAGCTGATGTCGCTGTAACCTTCAAAAGTCATCCTGAACTCGTCGGAAGCGACCCCTTCGCCAAGTGCAAGGACTTTTCTGTATCCAGTTCGAATTTTTTGGATATTCCCTTGAGAACCTATGATATTTGCCATGGCGTATCCTAAAAAGCGGCTTTGAAGCCATACCCCTTTCGGAGCATGTCTTTGGTGATCATCGTCAATGTGGTGAACTGCACATTCACCGTGCATCGCACGAAATTTCCTTGAGAATCTACCTCTTTATCGTAGGGGATAGAGATGGAGTCGATACAGAGATCCCGATAAATGACCTTTGTTCCGATGTTCAAATTGACGGCCGCGGCGATTTTGCCCCCAATGGAGCCGCCGCCGTCAATGCTTACGTCCGGGGAAATCATCCATTCGAGCGCGGCGAGTGGCTTCATCACTTCCTGATTTGCATCCCGCAGCGCATAGAGTTTCAGTTCAAGGTTGAACTGCGTCGGGCGGTTACCATCCCATACCTGTTGCGTGTTGAACTGAGTGACGGAGGTAACGTTGAATTTGGCCTGAATCCATCCGCCAACTTTCTGGAATTTTTCACCCAATGAAAAATTTTCAAAAGGGGAAGACCAGTTGGCGACAATCTCTTGGCTCGTGCCGGGGCCGTAGATACCGCATACGGTTACATCCGGGCTGTAAATCCAGCACTTGCGGTGGTTGCTGATACGGGTATCGGTATTCCCGACAAGAGGGGGGCTGCTGGACTCCCCTTGCGGGGAATCCTTGACCTTTTCTTGCCCCTTTTGCGCTTCCGCCATTACAGGCCCCGGCGTTTCCGAATGCGCATGGATTTGCGGCGGGCCAGTTTTGCCGCTCCCGTATTTGCCTTGCGGCGGGCCTTTCGCAATCCGGCTTTCTGGGCTGCCGACAGACGAATCTTGCCGGATACCCTTTTTCGGACGACGACAACCTTTCCGTCGCGGACAACCTTGCGTTTCTTGTATGCGGCCTCAAGGACCATATGGCGCCCTTCCGGATCATCGTCCGCGTTTTCCAACACGGCATCTTCGCCATAGGCAAATCCGGCGATGAGGTCGTCGTCATCTGCTTTTTCGGAATCCAGGGACAGCTTGACGGCCTCGCCCACCCGCTGGCCGGCGGCATTGCTTTCGCCATTGACCAGCTTTTCGACGTCATCCTCCGGCGCGCCGAGAGTCAACAAGGCATTGGGGATCTGTTGCCACACGGAGTTGTAGTAATCGCCCTCTTCTTCGGAGATTTCGAAGTCTCCATCAAGGTCCGCGACGGCGCAGACAAACTCGTCCAGGTTGTCATATGTGAAGTTCCCGTCTTCGATCCATCCCAAGACGGCGCTCATGGCCTGAGAGCGGAGCTGCGAGTCGGCATAGGACTCCAGAACACCGATTCTTGGGGCGGTGCCCGGCTCGTTCTGGGGGGCTCCTCCACAAGACTCCAGCACCATGCCATCCATGATTGGGAATACAGGATCGTCCATGATTACCGTAATTTTGTTGCTCATATTGAAGGTTCCTTATCGGATCAGGCGAGGTTGTCCGGCGATGCGTCGTGCGGATCCAGTGATGCAGACGGCCCATTCAACCTGCCAAAGATCAATTTCGACCTGGGTCACTGTGACGATGTACGGACTGGTGCCGTCATTTTCAGGGTCACGGGGAGGGACGAGCCCACCGGAGATGACGAGTTCGTCCATGATGGTCTTGGTTTGCTCATAGAGGCCTTCCTGCGTAAGGCCGTCCGGCTCAAACTTGACTTGGGACGCCGCTTCCAAAAAGCGATGATCGATGTAGTCAAGCACGTCATTGATCCACCCGAAGCGCAGGTAGTTGGATTCGTAGTGCTGTACCATGTCGTCATCGGCGCAGGCTCCCCCGCTGGCCATCGGAATAATGGGGTTGATCCGCTGATCACAGAAGCTATCGCGATTGATGTTCTCGTCAGGGAATAGCTGCTTCACGCCCGTTCGTGAGAGGTAGCCACGCTTTTGTCCGGCGGGCGAGTAATGAACGCCGGGCACGTTTTTCGTGTAGGTGGCGTTGCCCCGGGCCTTTGCCGCCGCCATAGCCCCGGACACGCCCCAGACGGCCTTGC
>OGQS01001507.1_pt1 | contig 12025 bp, 8 predicted proteins | sample 1553331 | NCBI WGS metagenome assembly OGQS01 (sample SAMEA2580012, study PRJEB22360) | human gut metagenome | biome: human gut; feature: human-associated habitat; material: faeces | place: Denmark | collected 2008/2010
GATATTTGTTGATTGCAAGCTGCTGAATACATCTTACTGCTGCACTTGCTGCCCAGTAGAGACCAAGACCTGCCGGAAGTGTGAATCCCATAAATACTGAGATCAGCGGCATTGTGTATGTCATTGTCTTCATAGAGCTTGCCATCGGGTTATCTTTGTCATCTCCTGCCGGCTGTGGCTGAAGCTTAACACTGATAAACTGTGTCAGACCTGCAAGTACCGGAATAAGTACTGCAAGGATGATTCCTACAACAGATCCGTTGTGTAATGCAGTTGTCAACTGTGTCAGCGGCTGCTCTCCAATATTAATTCCAAGGAAACTGTTCAGGTGAGTAACCTTATCCATTGTCTGCTGTGCAAGATCCGTGATACTCGGCATCTTTTCCATCAGCGTATTCCATGTAGAATCCTGGAATTTATAAAGTACATTTACAATTGTATCTGCCTGGGAATAATCATAAGCCTTTGGGTTCATAAGAACCGGGCTTGCTTCACCGATCGTCTCCATGATCTTCTGGAAGCCATTTGTATTCATGATTGCTTCTGTCACAGGCATATAAACATCTTTAACACCTTTTACATACGTCGGAATATCACGGATAACCGGATACAGCGCGAACAGAATCGGCATCTGGATCAACATCGGGAGGCATCCACCTGTCATGGAAGTTCCATACTTCTCATAAACAAGATTGATCTCTTCCTGCTGCTTCATCATTGAAGCCTGATCTTTCTTTCCTTCGTATTTTTTCTGAATTTTCTTGATCTCCGGCTGCATAACAGCTGACATCTTAGAAAACTTCTGCTGCTTGATTGTAAGCGGAATCATCAATGTATAAATAATGATTGTGAAAATAATGATACAAACACCAATATTCTCAATACCAATCTTGCTAAGTACATTGAAGATGCCATTCATTACCTGACCTAAAAGCCAGGCAATCTGTTTGATAATCGGCCAGTCTCCATAACCTGAAGCCAAAAGTCCGTATACTTCCATTACTTATCCTCCTTAAGGTACCGGATCATATCCACCTTTTGAAAATGGATTACAGCGCAGGATTCTCCATACCGCCAGAGCCCCTCCCTTGAGTGCTCCGTACTTCTCGATTGCTTCCAACCCATACTGTGAGCAGGTTGGATAATACTTACAAGTGCATCCGCCCTTCATTCCGGACAGATATTTCCTGTAAAAACGAATCATCCATAACAAGACATACTTCATCTGCGCCACTTCCTTATCATTGTCTTATCAGACATATATGTGATGAAGCTTTCCGAGATGGATCAGTGCACTTTCCACATCATGATAATTCTTATCCTTTGCACTTGTTCTCGCGATTACTACTATATCATACCCACATCGGAAATGTTCTTCTGATAATCTATAACTTTCTCTGATCAATCGGGTAAGATGATGTCTTACCACACTGTTTCCAACCTTCTTACTAACTGATATTCCCAGTCGGTTCTTATTCAGTTCGTTCGGGATTATATACATTACAAGACATTTATTAGCGAAAGATTTTCCATTCCTGTAGACTGACTGAAAATCTTTATTCTTTTTTAAAGACTCAGAAAATTTCATCAATATCCTCTTCATTCCAGATAACAAAAATCCTGTTATCATTTAATATTAAATAGAAGAAAAGGCCACATATATGCGGCCTATGCTGATAACTGTTTTCTTCCTTTTGCTCTTCTTGCTGCCAGAACTTTTCTTCCGCCTGGTGTGCTCATTCTTGCTCTGAATCCGTGAACTTTAGATCTTGATCTCTTCTTCGGCTGAAATGTCATCTTCATATTCTTACACCTCCCTTATGCCTGATATACCTTATAATAAAAGTATTCACAAAATTAACTTCGTTACTGCGCCTCAATATTAAAAGACACTGCTCTTAATTATAGAGGGAAAACCGCATAAAGTCAAGCTTTATCAACAATCTTTCCCTTAATTTCTGGCCTTTTTTCATTTTAAAGAGTTTTTCACATTTTCTGTGAATAATTTCACAGTTCCTCGAAACCCTTATATATCAAGGAGTATAACTATTTTTTCACATAATTATACAACAGTTATACAGAAGTTATCCACAAAGTTATCAACATATGTGGATAACTTCTGTATAACCTGTGGAAAACCACTAAATATCGTGTTGATAAAATTTTTTTTATTCATAAAAAACCATATTTATCAACGTTTTAAGATGTTGATAAAGTTATACACATTGTTTTTTCATTGATTCTACAGCTTTTTTGATGTAAAATGTAATGGAGAGACTCTACCATTTTTAGAGTTATCCACATTATTTTAGTACGAAGTTAATAAAAAGTGGCTGTTTTTCACTTTTTTAACAAACAGTTGCTGAAAACATTGTATTTGGGTAGGGGAAAGTCTGCCCTAAAAGCCATAATCAGGAGTTGAATGTGGATAAGTCCTGAATTATTTGCGCTGGATTTTCAACCTTTCCATTATAATTTTAAAAAATTAGGAGTTACTATCGATGAACATTGTAGAACAAAACTGGGATCAGGTACTAAACAAGATGAAGCTGGAATATTGCTCATCTAATATTTCTTATACTACATGGATTGCACCACTTACTGTTTATGAAGTCAAAGACAATACCGTATATATTCTCGTCAAACTGAAGGCGAGTCTTGAACATATTCAAGATAAATATCTGCTTCCTTTTAAGGTCTGCATCGCCGAAGTAACCGGTACAGAATATGAAGTGGAATTTGTAACCGACAGCCCGAAAGTGATTAAGGAAAAGAAAGAGTCTTCCGTCCAGAAGACCCGTGTAAATGCGATTTATGAAAAGGCAAACTTAAATCCAAAGTATACTTTCGACACATTTGTCGTTGGAAGCAACAACAATTTCGCCCACGCTGCTTCCCTCGCAGTTGCCGAATCTCCGGGAGAGATCTACAACCCTCTCTTCTTATATGGAGGTGTTGGACTTGGAAAGACCCATTTGATGCACTCCGTGGCACATTACATTTTGGAACATGATCCCTCCAAAAAAGTACTGTATGTCACAAGTGAAACTTTTACAAATGAACTGATCGATGCTCTTAAAGTAGGTAAGAACGGAAATGAACTGGCAATGACCACATTCCGCGAGAAATATCGTAATAATGACGTTCTTCTGATCGACGATATTCAGTTTATTATAGGAAAAGAAAGTACACAGGAAGAATTTTTCCATACATTTAACCACCTTCATGTGTCAGGAAAACAGATTATCATCTCCAGTGATAAGCCTCCGAAGGACATTGAGACACTGGAAGCCAGACTTCGCACACGTTTTGAGTGGGGTCTGATTGCTGACATCTCCTCTCCTGACTATGAGACAAGAATGGCGATTCTTCGTAAGAAAGAAGAACTCGACGGACTTGAGAAATATCATATTCCGGATGAGGTTATGCAGTACATTGCCAATAATATTAAATCCAATATCCGTGAGCTTGAAGGATCTTTGAATAAACTGATCGCTCTTTCTAATCTGGAGAATAAACCGATCGACATTCCTTTGGCTGCTGAGGCCTTGAAGGATATGATCTCACCGGATGATACCCGTGCAGTTTCACCAGAACTGATCATGGATGTGGTTTCTGAACACTTTAATGTACCGGTAGCTGAACTAAAAGGTAAAAAACGAAACGCTGAGATTGTTCTTCCACGCCAGATTGTCATGTATCTGTGCAGAAATATGACCGATACACCACTAAAATCCATTGGTGCCCTGCTCGGTGGTAAAGATCATGCTTCCATTAGCCATGGTGTACGCAAGATTGAGAATGATCTGAAGACAGATGAAGCTTTAAACAACACTGTGAATATAATTAAGAAGAAAATCAATCCTGTATAAGGAAGATAACTCTATAAAATGTGAATAACTTGTCAGTTTTTCGCGTTAATTGTGGATAACTTTGTAGAAAACCTGTAGATTTCTATGTGAATAACGTTGGGATAACAAAAATGTGGATTTTTTGCCGAATTTTTTTCCCCACAGTTTCAACACGTTATTTTTCTGTAATCTACATAGTTATCCAAACCCGCAAACCCTTGATTTTAAAGGGCTACAGGTACTTATCCACTTATCCACACCCCCTAAGGCGGAGAAGGCGGAATCGATTTATATAAATATACATAAATTACGCGAGAAAAAAATGTTATCCACATACCAACCGTAACCTTGAAACCTGAAAGGAGTAATCATCAACATGAGAATCATATGCAAAAAATCGAATCTCGTAAAAGGAGTCAGTATTGTTTCCAAGGCAGTACCCTCTAAAACAACAATGCCTATTCTTGAATGTATTCTGATTGATGCAACAACGGATGTAATCAAACTGACTGCCAATGATATGGAACTTGGAATTGAAACTACAATTGATGGAATTATTGATTCCAGAGGTATTATTGCATTAAATGCAAAGATTTTTTCAGAAATTGTCCGTAAACTTCCAGACAATGATGTTGTTATTGAAACAGAATCTGACAATCAGGCGATTATTACTTGTGAAAAAGCGAAATTTAATATCGCAGCCCAGTCAGGAGATGATTTTTCTTATCTTCCGGCGATTGAGCGTGAAGATTTTATTACTATTTCCGAGTTTACTTTGAAAGAAGTTGTTCGCCAGACTATTTTTTCAATTGCTGACAATGATACGAACAAGATGATGACTGGAGAACTTTTTGAGATTGACAATGATGTTCTCAGAGTTGTTTCTCTTGATGGTCACAGAATTTCAATCCGGAAAATCGAACTGAAAGATGCTTATCAGCCGAGAAAAGTAATTGTTCCTGGAAAAACTCTTCAGGAAATCAGCAAGATTATTGGCGGTGAAGCGGATGCTGAAGTTGAGATTTCGTTTACAAAAAATCATATTGTCTTTGAATTTGACAGAACATTGGTTGTTTCCAGACTGATTGAAGGTGAATATTTCCGAATTGATCAGATGCTGTCCAGTGATTATGAGACAAGAGTACATGTGAATAAAAAAGAACTGTTAGATTGTATTGATCGTGCAACTCTGCTTATCAAAGAGGGAGACAAAAAGCCGATTATCATTGACATCAAGAATGAATCAATGGAGTTGAAGATCAAATCACAGATTGGATCTATGGATGAACTGATTTTCTGTACAAAAGACGGAAAAGATCTGATGATTGGATTTAATCCAAAGTTTTTGATCGATGCACTTCGTGTGATTGAAGATGAAGAAGTAGACTTGTATTTTATGAATGCAAAAGCACCTTGCTTTATCAAAGACGAGAATCAGTCTTACATTTATCTGATTCTTCCAGTCAATTTTAATGCAGCTGTCTAAACTCAGAAAATAATAGATTATGCGGAGCAGACGCCCTGCTCTGCAATTTTTTGACTTTTAGAAATCCAGAAAATTAAAAGTTTAAAAATGTTTAAAAAGTTTAAATAAAAAATAAAGATCAAAAACACTGATGAAAATTAATTAAGGAGTGATAAGAAATGGAAATAATCAAACTGCGCCCTCAGGATGAATTCATTAAACTCGGTCAGGCGCTCAAGGCAGCCGGGTTAGTTGAAAGTGGTGTTGAGGCTAAGGACGTAATTCAGAACGGGCTTGTTCTTGTAAACGGAGAAATTGATACGAGACGCGGAAGAAAGCTTTATCCGGGTGATATAGCTTCTTTTGACGGAAATGAAATAAAAATTGAAAAATAATTAAAAAACGTGTAGAATAACATGTGAGAGGTTTTCTCGCTCGTGTTATAACGTGATGGCGGGGAAATTATGATAATCAAGTCTTTAAAGCTGAAAAATTACAGAAATTATGATTTATTAGATTTGACCTTTGATCCGAAAACAAATATTTTGTACGGTGACAATGCTCAAGGAAAGACAAACATACTGGAAGCATTGTATTTGTCTGGAACGACGAAATCTCACAGAGGAACGAAGGATCGGGATATGATACAGTTTGGGTATGATGAATCCCATCTGGAGACAGTAGTTGAGAAAAAGGGAATCATTTTCCAGATCGATATGCACCTGAAGAAAAACAGTCCGAAGGGAATTGCAATCGATAAGGTACCGATTCGCCGTGCAAGTGAGTTATTCGGTATTGTCCATTTTGTTTTCTTTTCTCCAGAGGATCTTAATATTATCAAAGAGGGTCCGGCAGGAAGAAGAAGATTTATTGATCTTGAGCTTTCCCAGCTTGATAAGATCTATCTGAACAATCTTTCGAACTATAACCGTATTATTAACCAGCGTAATTCACTTTTGAAGGATATCTATGGCTCGAACCAGCAGCATTTGCTGGAGACACTGGATATCTGGGATATGCAGCTGGCTGCTTATGGAACAAAGGTTTTGGACAGAAGAAAAGAATTTGTACGACAGGTGAATGAGATTATTTCAGAGATTCATTTCCGTCTGACAGGCGGGAAAGAACGGCTGTCATTGACTTATGAATCAAGTATTGGTGAGATGTCGATGGAGCAGGCTCTGAAGAAAAACAGGGAGAGGGATCTGCGGATGAAAAGTACGTCTGTAGGTCCTCATAGAGATGATCTGTGTTTCCTGTCAGGAGATTTGGATATTAGAAAATTTGGTTCTCAGGGACAGCAAAGAACAGCTGCGCTGTCCCTGAAATTAGCTGAGATTGAACTGGTGAAGCGGATCATTGGGGATACGCCGATCCTGTTATTAGACGATGTTTTGTCTGAATTAGATAAAAACAGGCAAAACTATTTACTGGATAGTATTCATGATATACAGACGGTGATTACTTGTACGGGACTGGATGAGTTTGTAAATCATAGATTTTCTATCAACAAGATATTCCATGTGAAAAGTGGACATGTAGCAAAAGAAAACTAGGAGGTTTAAGAATGGGTGCATCAGGTACAGAATTTGACGCTGAATACGGAGCGGACCAGATTCAGATTTTGGAAGGATTGGAAGCCGTAAGAAAAAGACCGGGTATGTACATTGGCAGCACTTCCGTCAGAGGACTTCATCACCTGGTTTATGAGATTGTAGATAATGCGGTGGATGAGGCTCTGGCCGGATACTGTGATAAAATTCAGGTAGACATTAACAAAGACAATTCGATAACGGTCACAGACAATGGGCGTGGAATTCCTGTAGGAATCAACCATAAGGCAGGGCTTCCTGCAGTTGAGGTTGTATTTACAATCCTGCATGCCGGTGGTAAATTCGGCGGTGGAGGGTACAAGGTATCCGGAGGATTGCACGGAGTAGGTGCATCTGTTGTTAATGCTCTTTCTGAGTGGCTGGAAGTAGAGATTGCCAACGAAGGAAAGATTTATAAACAGCGTTATGAGCGTGGTAAAGTATGCTATAAACTCAGAGTTGACAGAGAATGTGATCCGGAGATGAGAGGAACAAAGGTTACTTTCCTTCCGGATAAGGAAATCTTTGAGGAAACAGTATTTGATTATAATACACTGAAACAGCGTTTCCGTGAGATGGCATTCCTGACAAAGGGATTGAAGATTCACTTAAGAGATCTTCGTGAGGAAGAAATCCATGAGCATATATTCCACTATGAAGGTGGTATTAAAGAATTTGTAACATACCTGAACAAGAGTAAAACTGCGCTCTATGAGCAGATTATTTACTGTGAAGGTATGAAAGATAATGTTGCAGTTGAGGTTGCTATGCAGCATAATGACTCCTACAATGAGACTACTTACGGTTTTGTAAACAATATTACAACGCCGGAGGGTGGTACTCATATTGCGGGATTCAGAAGTGCATTGACCAAGGTATTCAACGATTATGGCAAGAAAAATAAGCTGCTGAAAGAGAATGAGCAGCTTTCAGGAGAGGATATCCGTGAGGGACTGACTGCGATTGTCAGTGTCAAGATTGAGGATCCTCAGTTTGAAGGACAGACAAAGCAGAAACTTGGAAACAGTGAAGCACGTGGAGCTGTTGATAATATCGTCAGAACACAGCTGGAGATCTTCCTGGAGCAGAATCCAAGTGTTGCAAAGATGATCATCGAAAAGTCTGTTATGGCACAGCGTGCCCGTGAAGCAGCCAGAAAAGCAAGAGATCTCACAAGAAGAAAGTCAGCTCTTGAGGGAATGTCCCTTCCGGGAAAACTGGCAGACTGTTCAGATAAAGATCCGTCCAAGTGTGAGATCTATATCGTCGAGGGAGATTCCGCCGGCGGTTCTGCAAAGACAGCCAGAGACCGTGCAACTCAGGCAATCCTGCCACTTCGTGGTAAGATTCTGAACGTAGAGAAAGCACGTCTTGATAAGATTTACGGAAATGCTGAGATTAAGGCAATGATCACAGCATTTGGAACGGGAATCCACGAAGATTTTGATATCAGTAAGCTGAGATATCACAAGATTATTATCATGACCGATGCCGATGTCGATGGAGCGCACATCAGTACACTTCTTTTGACATTCCTGTATCGTTTCATGCCGGAGCTGATCTACGAGGGACATGTCTATATCGCGATGCCGCCTCTTTACAAGGCAATGCCGTCCCGCGGAAAAGAAGAGTATCTGTACGACGACAAAGCACTGGAAAAATACAGAAAGACACACAAAGAAAAATTTACGCTGCAGCGCTACAAAGGTCTTGGCGAGATGGACCCGGAGCAGCTCTGGGAGACGACACTGAATCCGGAGACGAGACTTTTGAAGCGTGTGGAGATCGAGGATGCCCGTATGGCCTCCGATGTGACGGAAGTACTGATGGGAACCGAGGTTCCGCCGCGGAAAGCATTTATTTATGAGCATGCAACCGATGCAGAGCTGGATATTTAACAGGAAGGACAAAGGAAGATGAAAGAAAAATCAGAAGATCAGATTATACGGACCGAATATTCTGAGGTCATGCAGAAATCTTATATTGATTATGCGATGAGCGTCATCATTTCCCGAGCGCTTCCGGACGTGCGGGACGGTTTAAAGCCGGTACAGCGCCGTACTCTGTATGACATGTATGAGCTCGGCATCCAGTACGACAAGCCGTTCCGAAAGTGCGCGCGTATCGTCGGCGATACGATGGGGAAATACCATCCGCACGGCGACAGTTCCATTTACGATGCTCTTGTCGTAATGGCACAGGATTTCAAAAAAGGGCAGCCGCTTGTGGACGGTCACGGAAACTTCGGGTCGATTGAGGGTGACGGTGCCGCTGCAATGCGATACACCGAGGCGAGACTGCAGAAAATTACACAGGAGGTCTATTTAAAGGATCTCGACAAAGACGTTGTCGATTTCGTACCGAACTTCGACGAGACGGAAAAAGAGCCGTCTGTTTTGCCGGTGCGCGTGCCGAACCTTCTGTTGAATGGCGCAGACGGTATCGCTGTCGGTATGGCAACAAGCATTCCGCCGCACAACCTGTGTGAGATTGTGGATGCGGTCAAGGCCTACATGAAAAACAACGACATCACCGTCAAAGGTCTGATGAAATACATCAAAGGACCGGATTTCCCGACCGGCGGTATTGTCGTCAATCAGGATGACCTGCTGTCGATCTACGAAAAAGGTGTCGGAAAGATTAAAATCCGCGGAAAAGTGGAAGTGGAGAAAGGCAGAAACGGAAAGCAGTATCTTGTGATCACCGAAATTCCGTACCCGATGATCGGTGCGAACATCGGAAAGTTCCTGAACGATGTGGCGCGGCTTGTGGAGAGCAAGAAAGCGCCGGAAATTGTCGACATTTCCAACCAGTCCTCGAAAGAAGGAACACGCATCGTGCTCGAATTGAAAAAAGGCGCGGATGTGGAGCGGATCACGAATCTGCTGTACAAGAAAACACGTCTGGAAGATACGTTCGGTGTCAACATGCTCGCCGTGGCAGATGGAAGACCGGAGACGTTAAGCCTTAAACAGGTGATCGAGCATCACGTTGATTTCCAGTTTGAAGTGGCAACCCGCAAATACCAGAACCTTCTCCGCAAAGAGATGGAGCGCCGCGAGGTGCAGGAAGGTCTGATCAAGGCATGCGATGTGATCGATCTGATCATTGAGATCCTGCGCGGAAGCAAGACACAGAAGCAGGTCAAAGAGTGTCTGATTATGGGTGTGACCGATGGTATCCGCTTCAAATCAAAGTCAAGTGAGCGTATGGCAGGACAGCTCTGCCTTACGGAACGCCAGGCAACGGCGATTCTGGAGATGCGTCTGCAGAAACTGATCGGACTGGAAGTGGAAGCACTCTTAAAAGATCATGAGGCGACTGTGGCGAAGATTACGAAGTATGAGGATATCTTAAATCATTACGACTCGATGTCGGAAGTTATTATGGAAGATCTGACGCAGATTAAAAAAGAGTACGGCCACAAGCGGAAAACGGCGATTGAGAATGCTGAGGCGATTGTTCTTGAGGAGCCGAAGGTCGAGGAGATGGATGTTGTCTTCCTGATGGACCGCTTCGGTTATGCGAAGACGATCGATACGTCTGCTTACGAGCGGAACAAAGAGGCTGTGCACAACGAGAACAAATATGTGTTCCAGTGCAAAAACACCGATAAGATCTGCGTCTTTACGGATCTTGGAATGATGCACAGCATCAAAGTAATGGACATCCCGTATGGAAGATTCCGTGACAAGGGAACGCCGATCGACAACCTTGGAAATTACAGCAGCCAGAAGGAGCAGATGATTTACGTCGATGCACTGGAAAATATCAAGAACAATAAGCTGCTGTTCGTCAGCGCGGCCGGTATGGTAAAGCTTGTCGATGGATCCGAGTTTGATGTCGTAAAACGAACGATCGCGGCGACGAAGCTTTCATCCGAGGAGGACCGTCTGATTCTTGCCGAGGTCTGCCAGGAGCAGGAGTATGTGGTTCTGCAGACGAAAAACGGTGTCTTCCTGCGCTTCCTTACGAGTGAAGTGCCGGAGAAGAAAAAAGCAGCCGTTGGTGTGCGTGGTATCCGTATGGCAGAGGACGACGCGGTAGAGCATGCGTATCTGCTGGCAAGCCGGATGGATTACACGATCACGTATCACGACAAAGAGATTTCTCTGACAGCGAAGATTAAGCTGGCAAAACGAGATACCAAGGGAACAAAGATCCGGGTATAACGCAGAGTTTTGTTTATAACCATGAGAAGCACGCTCCGCGGGTTTTTCGAGAGATCACTTGGCAATAAAAGGACACCTGCCCGATACCAGAACGGTACGGGCAGATGTCCTTTTTGCATAATTTTTTAGTTATTTGAAAAACTGTGGGAAGTCTTTCTTGGGGTTCTTCTTTCAATGGCAACGTACGGACGATGATGACCGACATATTTATAAGCCGGACGGATGATCTTTCCTTCGTTGACAAGCTCTTCGATCCGGTGTGCGGACCAGCCGGAGATACGGGAGATAGCAAAGATCGGGGTGTAGAGCTCTTTTGGAAGGCCAAGCATTGCGTAGACGAAACCGCTGTAAAAATCAACATTTGCACAGACTGGTTTGAGCAGACGGCGCTTTTTGGCGATACACTCGCCGGCAATGCGTTCTACAGACTCATAGAGAGCAAATTCTTTCTCGCGGTGCTTCTCAGCGGAAAGCTTTTTTGCATATTCTTTCAGAATCACACAACGTGGATCGGACAGGGTATAAACAGCATGGCCCATACCATAGACAAGACCAGTTCCATCGAATGCTTCACGATCAAGCATTTTGGTCAGGTAGGTGCGCAGTTCGTTTTCGTCTTCCCAGTTTGTAACATTCTCTTCAATATTTTCAAACATTTCCATAACCTTCAAGTTGGCACCGCCGTGGCGCGGTCCTTTTAAGGAACTTAAAGAAGCCGCAACAGCAGAGTAGGTATCGGTTCCGGAGGAGGAGACAACGTGTGTCGTAAATGTTGAGTTATTTCCGCCGCCGTGGTCTGCGTGAAGAATTAACGCAACATCGAGAACCTTTGCCTCCAGAGCAGTGTATTCTCCATCCGGGTGAAGCATCTGCAGAATGTTTTCAGCCATCGACAGCTCCGGTTTCGGATTTCGGATGATCAGGGTCTGGTTTTCGTGGTAGTGG
>OGQS01001524.1_pt1 | contig 11917 bp, 19 predicted proteins | sample 1553331 | NCBI WGS metagenome assembly OGQS01 (sample SAMEA2580012, study PRJEB22360) | human gut metagenome | biome: human gut; feature: human-associated habitat; material: faeces | place: Denmark | collected 2008/2010
ATGGCTTTGACCGCCGGGTTTGTAAGGGCCTGGTTAGCCGATGATGGAACGTTTGGCAGCATCCATGATAAACCAGATATAGGATTTTACACCACGGATCTTGATGTAAGTTTCATCGGCAGTAAAGACTTTTCCAGTCTTGTAATCATAGTTGTCAACGAAAGGCTTGACACAGAGAGAAGCCGTCTTGCAGTAATTAGCGACCTGCTGATGAGAGATGGAGATGCCATGGATATCTTTAAGAGCCATGCAGGTTTTCCTTAGAGAGAGTCCAAGGTTGACACGATAAGTAAGGCAGAGAGACATGACATGTTGATTGTGTTTGGAAAATCTCAAAGAAGAAGCGTTCTTCGGGAGAGAATTTAGATCCATGCGAAAGAAATCTATCAGGAATTCCCGGTAGATATAATGAAGTTTGTATTTATGTTTGTTAACAGGATCGAGAAGATCTTGTTTGTCCACTTTTTTAAGATTATGAAGATAGTAAGAACATTTAGGATTGACACATTTGTGGACAGCAAAATGTTTGCGGTCCTTAACGTGAACAAGGGAATGATCACAGTAAGGACATTTCAGGGAATAGGATTTCAAAAAACGGTTTTCATCAGGAGAAAACGTGGTGGAGCAGACCTTGCAGAGGACTTGTCCCTTGGAACCATTATTCTTATAAAGAAAAGGTTTGGGAGCATTGCAGCGAGGACAGGTACAGTTGTCACTGATGTCACAATCAGAACGACGATTAACGGGTTTGACCTTTTTACCATATTTCCATTCAAGATAAGGGATATAGTCTTTATAGTCCCAAGTTTCGTAGTGAATGATCTTAGGAAGCTTATCGATCTTGAATTTCTGATATTTGGGAGAATGAGAATCATCGAAAGCCCATTGTCTGAGGGGGATATATCTGCAGATAAAATTTAAAAGCCAGCAGATTTGTTTATGTTGGTATTGAATTAACTGGATAAGATAAAGTATAATGTTCATGAGCAATTAAATCCTTTCGTGGTATTGTTTTTGTGGTGATTACATTATACATGAAAAAGGGGGTAATTGCTCTTTTTATTTGCAAACATCCAAAAAATCAAGGTTTAACAGGAATTTTAAACAATAAAAATAGGTAGTTTTTGACACTACCTTTTTATGGAAAGGAGTATGAAAATGAAGTTTATATATCGGCTTTTTTGGACAATGTCAATCATGTCTTGGATGCTATTTCTATACATATTGAAAAATATTCAATCAACTGGATTCGAAATTGCTTGCATTTTTGTAGGGTTTTTCGTTGTAGTATCTCCATTGATCGCAATATTCTTTGCAAAACATCTAAGTCATGATTGTATCAGTGGATGTTCAGAGATTCAATGTGTGGATCGAAAATGCGTATTGGTGATATGTTGGATTTCTTTGATCGCTTGTATTACAGATACCTCAATGTTATTTTGGATGAATTTTGCAGCATTTTTTGTTTTGCTGTATCAAACAGAAATGATGTATTTTCATCCAATGCTGATCCTTCTTGGTTTTCATTTTTACGAAGTCCAGACGAATGAAGGAACTTGGGTAAGAATCATCCAACGAGGAAAAATTGTACGAAATGCAAAATACGTGGTTTCTGATAACTTGTACCGATTAAGTGATTACACATATATCGAACTGTAGAAAGGAGAAAGGTTATGTCAAAAATGACAGTCGGAGATTTTAAATACCAAAATCGGAAAATGAAAAAAGTCTCAAAAATCATGGATACCGTACTACGTATCGTGTTTTATGGAGTCTTGTTTGGATTAATGATTCATGAACGTAATCTTTTCAGTGGAATTGGATGGGCTTTTATGATCTCAGCAGAAATCATTGGAAATATTCCAGATATTCGGGAGATGAAATATAAGAGTGGAAAGATCATCTCCATGGGATTATGGATCATAGGAATCTTTATCTTTGCAATGTTTTGGAAATAAGAAAGGAGAATGCATCATGAAAAGAAAAGAACTTGAAAAATGGTATACCATTTGTATTATCATTTGTTCTTTCGTATTGATCGTAAATATTTGGTATGCTGTAACGTTTGTTCCTGATGTTCGCAAAGAAATTTTGTATGGAATTATGCTGATTGTCAATTTTTTTTATCTTTTCTTTAAGCAATATAAGAAAAGCGAGATTCCTACATATTTTTATATTTTCTCAAGTGTGCTGGATTTCGTGTATATGTGTTCTTGGTTTGTGTAGGATCTTTGGAGATGAGAGAAGTAAAACAAATTACACCCAAAGAAAAAAAAACGAAAGGAGATGAAAAGAATGTTAATTCTGTTGAAAAACGAAGATAGAGTCATTAATACACAATGTATCAGCGAGATATTCATCCGATATGACAATAAAAAATGTGAATATGACTTAATTTGTACTCTAAATCAAGCTGTTAGCGGATGCAATCAGAAAGTGCTCGGAAGATTTGAAAGTCAGGAGGATGCTGCTGCTATTTTGGAAAATATAGTGAATCAGTATGGAAGGGGACAAAGAATATACAAGATGGGAGAGAAATAAAAATGTCAATAACACAATTGTATATGAGATTAACAAAGATGCCGATAACTCAATTGTATATCATTGTATCCATTTTTGTTGTAACGATCCTCTTTTTATCATACTTGTTTTTTAACAAAATTCCGGAGAATTCCCCTGCCTCTGTAGGCAGTGGGATGAATCCGGTTTTCTTATATGTGAAAAGTTTTTTTCTCCGAAATCTCTCATATTTATAATGAGAAGATATTACGAAGAAAGTACAGAGTTTCGTAAGATTTATTTGTCAGAACGTGGAAAATATACTTCCTTTTTCTCAGATTATGACTCTGGATCTTATGGGCGTTCTAGTCAAACGGAATATTTCGCAGAAGCATTCAATTTGAGATAGCAATCGAAATAATTGCTATTTCTTTTTTTTTATTATATCTCCTATCCTTCATATTTAACGTGTAAACAAATAATGACGATTTAGAGAAAGCGAAAATTAAATACTATGCTTTAAGGAAGGAGAAAACATGAAAACAGAAGTTTTTAGCTTTAACGAACTTAATGTAGACGGAAATAGGGATTATGCACAGATCATTATTCAGGTTACTGGATCTGATTTTGATTATCCTTCCATCTTGGATCACATTCAAACTCTAAAACGAAAAACGGAAGATGCAGATACAGATTACCTTGTAGATGAAACCTGTGAATGGCTTCAATCTAAGGGAAATGTGTGTACTTATATTCCGTTTTGTGTGGTTGAATTTTAAAAAATTAATAAAAGAGATAATATAAAAAAGGAGAAAATTATGAAAAAATTCAGAGTATCTTGTAAAGACCAAATAACTGGGCTGGAGATGATTCTATCAGAGTGTTCTTTTAATGAAGCATGTGCTTTTTTGGAAGAACAAAACCTTGGAAAGTATTTGGGGATGGAAGCAAAAGCACCAGATGTATCTTCGATCGCATTTGAAAAAAGAAAATTCTTATACGACGAAGCGCGTGGTTACTTAATGGGATATTAGGAGGAATACAAAATGAGTCAGTACCATATCTACCAGACAAATCCAGAAACAGCTTATGCATTCCGAGGATGGGAAAAAGCAGAAAAACTATTTTCACTAAATGATTACCGATTGGTGTATTCTGGGGAAATAGCAGAAAAAATCATAAGTCGCCAGCATTCAGAAGCCTGCATCACGAATGACTATCAGGTGTTGGAAGATCTGTTTGTTTTATTCAACGTCAATTGTCCATCTGATTTTACCGGGCATTCACTGTCCATCAGTGACATTGTAGTTATTACCAGGGAAGATGAGACACGGTATTACTACTGCGACCGCTTCGGCTGGACACAGATCAACCTTGCAAAGGAGAATTGAGATGAGCTACTACAAAGTTTCATTAAAAAAGTTTTTAGGGCAGAAGATGCCGGAAAGAGAGATAGAAGATCATGAAATATTACAAAGTGAAACCACAATACGATAATAAAACCCGGTATACATGGAATAATCACCACCAGGGCGTTCCGAATGGTATTTTGATAGCAAATGAGTTATACACGCCTAGCGAATATAAACGCCTTGCAATGTGTCCGGCATGGTTTGACGTTGTGGAAATTCCGAAAAATAAAATTCATTTCTTTTTCGGTGCAAGATTCAGAGATGTAGAAAATTGATATTATATGTAGAAAGCATACGTATTTAAAGTCGGAGATTTCCTCCGGCTTTTTCTTATATATGAATTTTATCATATCAAAAATCCTGCATATTTATAAAAAAAGTGTAGAAGGAGTTAATAATATGTACTTAAAGTTAAAACAAGGAGATTGCTTGGAATTGATGAAAGAGATAGAAGATGAATTCATAGATTTGATCCTTTGCGATTTGCCATATGGGTCAACTCAGAATCATTGGGATAGTGTTATTGATTTAGAAAAACTTTGGAAAGAATATAGCAGAATCATTAAAAGAAATGGGTGTATCGCGTTATTTGCGCAGGCGCCTTTCGATAAGGTTCTTGGGACGAGTAATTTGAAAATGTTTCGATATGAGTGGATTATAGAAAAAACCAAAGGAACAGGACATTTAACCTAATTCCGGAGAATTCCCCTACCTCTATAGGAGGGCACTGAAAAACATACCATTTTTATTTTGACTTTAATAAAAAAGAAAAAATCCATCAGAGTTTTTATGATTCTGGTGGATTTTCTGTTAGACAAAATATAAATTGCTTGTCTTTTTCGGCCAAAGTTCTTATTTTTCATTCATTAATTTAATTATTCTCTTAAGATTTACTGCAAAGATCGTCATTGCTCCTTGCATTTCCATACAAATAAGACCTGATGATGACGCTACGTCATAACCATGCCGATGTTTTAGTTCGCTGTTCTTAGCTTCTATTTTATAGCGTTCCCGCATTTTTTCTTTGAAATGCTCAGTTTCCTGAAATTTAACCTGTTCACTGTGGGAATCGCAAATGATTGTTTCTGTGTATGTTTTCTTTTTGGCTCCTTCTTTATAACAGCCATCACGATAAGGACAACATTTACATTTTTCAATATCGAAAAAATAGACCATACGTGGGTTTTTGTTTTTTTTATCTTTTTTCCTTTTATCGAAATATTTATGAATGGCTAAATGTCCGGCTTTACACTGATACATTCCGGCATCTTTATTAAATTCAAACTCATCTTCCTTTCTTCGGTTACCTTGTGTAATAATTGGATTTAGTTTTGCTATCAGTTCATAATCACCTTCTTTTGCTGCCTCGATATTTTTCTTTTCAGAATAAGCCATATCTCCAATGACTGATTCAATCTGTATCCCAGCAGCTTTACTTTTTTGTACAAGTTTTGGCAGTTCTTTGCCATCTGTTTTTTCGCCGCTGGTGATTGTGGCAGCTGTGATGATCCGTTCTTCTGTCATTGCTATGTGTGTTTTATATCCAAAAAATGAAGTGTCGGCTGTCTTATGACCAGTTTTTGCATCTTCATCCTTTGAAGTTTCTAAATGTTCCATGTCATCAGTGACAGATTCTTCTAGTAGATTTAATTTTTCCTGCACTTTTGGATAACTGCAAATTTCTTCATTTCCTTTTACAACATCAATAAGCTGTTTACAGTATTTTAGTTCTTTTTCTAAAGAATCCTCTGTGTTTTTATCAGGAAATTTTTCTTTCATTGTTTCATCAATCTCATAGATGCTACGGCGCAGTTTTTTTGATTGTTCCTGGAGTACTTGACGGGGAGTCTTTTGATTGTATCTTGATTTTGTATGCGTAGCATCCACAATAATGGATTTTGACTTAATAATTCCTTTTTCTAATGCTAACTGAACTGTTTTGGCAATCAGCATATCCAAAAGATTCATATCCTTTAAACGCAGCTTCCGAAATTTTGTCAATGAACTTGGATTTATAACTTCATCTTCTGGAGCCATGTCCAAAAAATATTTAAAAGACATATCGTATTTAGAACGTTCAACCACATCAACATCTGATAAATCATAAATTGATTTTAAAAGAAGATATTTAAACATTCGGATAGGTGGAACTGCATTTCGTCCGTTATCCAGACAATAATTAGCAAGCAATTCATCATAAATAAAGCTAAAATCAACCAATTCTTTTATCTGCCGGAGAAGATTATCTTTCGGGATTACTAATTCATATATTTCCATGTATGGACTTAACATTAATTTCTGCTGTTGTTCGATCATAAAAACACCGCCTATATTTGATAGATACATTGTACCAAATATAGACGGTATAATCTACTTTTTCAGTGCCCTCCCTCTATAGGTAGGGGATGAATCCGGTTTTCTTATATGTGAAAAGTTTTTTCTCCGAAATCTCTCATATTTATCGTAGAAAGATATTTATGAGAAAGGAGAAAAGGCTGATGCAACAGAAAACATATAAATACCGCGTTTATCCGACCGAGGAACAGCGGGTCTTCTTTGCGAAGTGTTTTGGGTGCTGCCGGAAGATCTGGAATCTGATGCTCGCAGACCGGAATCAGTATTATAAAGATACTGGAAAGAGTCTGTATCCGCAGCCGGCACAGTATAAGGAAGCGTATCCGTATCTAAAGGAAGTGGATAGTCTGGCACTTTCCAATGTGCAGAAACAGCAGAACAAGGCGATCAAGGATCATATCGAGAATCCAAAGGCATTCGGTGTTCCAAAGTTCAAGGCAAAAAAACGGTGTAAAAACTCCTATACGACCAATAATCAGAAAGGAACCGTTACTCTGGCAGAGAGTGGGATCAAGCTGCCAAAGATCGGAGTGATCCGTGCGGTCCTTCACCGAATGCCAGAAGAAGGATGGACGATCAAGTCTGCAACAGTTTCACAGAATCGAGATGGTTCTTATTATATCTCTGTCTTATGTGAAAAAGATGCAGAAGATCCAGAAAGACTGCCGGTCGATGAATCCCGTGTTTTGGGATTGGATTACAAGTCTGACGGATTATACAAAGACAGTAACGGAGATCTTGCCGGAATGCCAAAGTTCTTCCGAAAAGCGCAGAAACGTCTGGCTAAACTTCAGAAAAAGCTCAAGAACAAAGAAAAGGGCAGCAAGAATTATGAGAAACAGTTACGAAAAGTCGCGAAACTATATGTTCATGTTGCAAACCAGAGAAGAGATTATCTACAGAAACTGTCCACTGCGATCACCAAGCAGTACGACTACATCATGGTAGAAGATCTCAACATGAGGGCAATGGCGAACAAGGGTTTTGGAAATGGCAAGGCGACCATGGACAACGGATTCGGAATGTTCCAGGTCATGCTGGCATACAAACTGAAACGGAAAGGCGGAAAGCTTGTTGTGATCGACAAGTGGTTCCCTTCCAGTCAGTTATGTAATGTCTGCGGATACAAGAACAAGAAAGTCAAGAACCTGAACGTTCATTCCTGGATCTGTCCTGTTTGTGGAGCAGAACATGATCGTGATGAAAACGCTGCGATCAATATCCTGATCGAGGGACTTCGGATCCTCTATGAAGAGATGAAGGCAGCCTAAGAATAAAAAAAAGAATAAACGTAGGGACGGGACAGCCCGATCGTGGGATCAGGAAGACTGATCGGAAAAGCCTGTGGACTCTGGGGGAAAACTGCTTCGAGGCGCTTTATCAGTTCCTTGAAGATGTGACAATAACCGCGGTGAATGAAGCAGGAAGCTCCGACCTCTTTAGGTGGGAGTAGTTCACAAGGAAACATAAAAAAGAGAAAAAAGAAAAGGGTAAAAAATGAAGTATGTATCATTAATCATTGCTGTTTTGATCATTGAATTGTTTATCATCATAGGTTGTTTCATAGCCAGATGGAAAAACAAGAACAATGTAGATGTGGATCATCGAAGGAAGATCGAAGATATTACATTATTAATCTTTTGGATGTCTTTGTTTACAATTGTTGTGATCATGACGGGAATTTTGCTAAAAATAATGTAAGTAAAGGAGAAAAAGATGTTAGTAAAAGATTTATTAGAACAGACAAAAGAAAGTATTCTGATTGAGAGATCTATTCAGTTAACAGAGTTGCCATATGATATTGTGAACACTCGTGCATCCAGGAGAAAGGCAGAAAAGCAGCTTCAAAAGAAATACAAAAAACTGATCGCTGCGATCTTAAGATTAGATCCGGTTCTCTCAGGAGAAATGATCACTTTTGATATGGATGAGGGTGACTTTATGAAAGATGGAGAAATGCTGCCTGTAAAATTCATGGATTGGAAAAAACTCTTAGGCATGGATATTTGCTTAGATGGTCATGATGAAAATGATCAGCAGTGGATCGCAGCATTTATGATCCGATATATGACCTGGTATCACCAGAAATATTCTGATTGTGGAAAATCAAAGTATCAGATCAGAGAAGAAGCAGCTGGAGAGATCAAAGGAAAGAAATTGTTGGAACGAATGGTCAATAAAAAATAGTTTCGTAACCAGGTTGTAAACCGTATGGAATCCCATACAGTTAGAAAATGTTTTGGTAGGGACATGAATGTCCTTACCAGATTTTTTCCATCGTCCATTTTTTTTATGAAATCTCTCATATTTACAATGGAAGTATTTTTTTTATACATCAAATTTTTTGTGAAAGGAGAAAACATTATATGCGTAAAAAAAAGGATCAACAGAGGCAGGGGCAAGAGATAAAAGCGCAAAATAATCAATCAAAATCACGCCGTACAAAAGGTGAAAAGCCTAAAAAACATAAAAAACAAAAAGGTTTTTTACAATACTTGAATCCAAAAGAAATGGAAACAGAGATCATTGGGTATGGTTATCAGTATTCTCTGAAATCTTATCTGATCACTTTATTCCTGAGTTTGGCTGTCGTTGTTGCAGTTTGCAGATTCTTTCAGCTGACACCAAAATATATGGCGATTCTGATCGTGATCTTTTGTTTTTCTTTGCCTGTGATCATTGTCGATCAGTTTCGATTCTTGTATGAACAGAAGCGCTTTCGACAGTCTGTAGACTATATGGAACAGATGATTTATTCTTTTAAAAGAAAACCAAAGATCTTAGAAAGCTTGCGAGATGTATTATCGTTATCTGATGGAAAAATGGCTGAATGCTTAAATCAGGCAATCGAAGCAATCAATCGTGGAGACTCTTATGAAGATGCTTTACTACCGATCGAAAACGAATATGGATGTGAAAGAATGAAAATTTTACATGACTTTCTGATCAAAGTAGAACGTCAGGGTGGAAAATATCAGTCTACATTGAATATTATCTTAGATGATATCCATAGTTGGACAGAACGTACATATTCTTTCCAGAAAGATCGTAAAGTAGTAAAAAACAGTATCATCATTTCTCTGGTTATGGGAGTTATGATCACAGCAACAACAGTGATTTTGTTCTCTCGAAATAAATCCATGTCTCCGATTCTTAAGATGGAAGCATATCAGATCGGTTCCTTTTTGGTCTTAGGAGTTATGATACTGCTGTTTGCTTTTGTACAGAAGAAATTAACTGGTAGTTGGCTGGAAGATATTCATGATACAAATGAAAAACAGATTGACAAAGACTGGAAAAATTTCCGTAAAGAACGAAATGTAGGAAAAGAGATCATGCAGAGTGTTTTTGCCACACTTATATGTAGTGGACCAGTTATTATCTTTGGTTTATGGCAGTCAAGCAAGATCTTTATCATCGGTGGAATTGTTTTAGCGATCGTCATCTTCTTTGTTCCAACAGGAAATGGAAATGCTGCAAAGAAGCGTTTGATCAAAGAATGCGAAAAAGAATTTCCGGGATGGATTCGTGGAATTGCATTAGACCTACAGACAGACAATGTCTATATGTCTTTAAGAAATTCTGCACCAAATGCTCCATATGTATTTCGTAATGAAATTTACAAACTACTGGATGAGATTGAAAAAGATCCAACTGGAATTTTACCATATCAACATTTCCTAGAAGATCTGGAAGTACCAGATATTCATTCCATTGTTAAGATGTTATATTCTTTAAACGAAGTAGGAAGTGATGATGCAGAAACACAGATCAACAGTCTGATCGTAAGAAACAATGCTTTAATTGAAAAAGCAGAGCGCCTGAAAGATGCAGATAAGGTAAAATTGGTAAAACAGATCACATGGCTTCCAATGTTAACTTCTACCGCAAAGATCTTTTTGGATATGGGATTACTTATCATGTTCCTGTTCCAGATGATGGGAAAATTGCAGTAGATATGCATTTAAGAATAGCATATTTTTGAAAAAAATTAGACTTGGAAAAGATTCTGAGTCTTTTTTTTGTGTAATAAACTACTGAAAATCGGTAGAAAATTATGACAGATGTTAAAAAACAAGCTGCAGAAAACATGAAAGAAATGGATAAATTTCAGACAAAGGAAAAGAGCCTGTGCATGAACACAGACTCTAAGTTTTATGAATGAATACCGTCAGGAAAATCATTCATATGAAATTATAATGATCATTTCAACCCAAAAACAAATGATCATAATCATTGTGATCAGCCATAAATAAAGACCGATTACAAAAGTAACAATTGAACAAACATCCGGACGTTCTCATTTCATGGATCGTTCGGATTTTTTTTGTTCTCACTATAAATATGAGAGATTTGAAAAGCAATATTTCTCACATATAAAAAAAATAAAAGACCAATACGGACAAAATACATCAATCGTACTGGTCCTATGCTTTTCGTGGTTGGAACCACGCCCCTTTATGGGCGGGGCAATTACCCCTTTTTACAACATAATATACAGTTCCATATTTTTTTTCTTAACTCTCATATTTAAAATGAGGAGTTTTTCTACTTCAAATTTTAAAAGAAAGGGGACATTGCTATGGGTGATTTGATCGAAGAATATGGAGCGACCGTAGTTCTTATTATTTTGGCAATTGGAATCTGTGCTGCATTCATCAAAGTCATAGGGATGATCTAAAGGGAAAAATATTATGGGTGAATTTTTAGATGAATATGGAATGGTCATCCTTTATGTGATCTTTGGGTTGATCGTTATGGGATTATTCGGAATGATCGTACAGTATTTTGTAGAATACGGTCCAGAGTTTATTAATTCATTGGCATAAGAAAGGAGGACTTGAAGAATGCATAATCTTATGGAAGAATACGGGAAGATTGTAATCACTGCTGTGGTTGGGATTTTTATCATTGGACTACTGAGTGGATTTTTATTTAATACCTGGAAAAGTAATGGTATTTATAAGGATACTGGTCATTTATCAGGAAATCAGGAGTTTCAGGCAAAATCACCTTTACCAACCATTACATTAAAAAGTGGAAATAAGACTGTTAAAATGAAACCTGGGACAACTTATAATGCACGAAACAATGTAACTGTGACAGATAGAAAAGATGGAACAATCGCATCCAACAAAGTTAATATCAAAGTGGAACAAGTAGATAGAAATGGAAGAACAACGATTTCTAAATTAGGAACTACAGGAAACACAATATCAGTCAATGCAAATTATCGTTATTACAACATTATTTATAAAGTTACAAACAGTCGAGGCTATAAAGCAGAAAAAAGGATGAAATTATTAGTAACTGGGCGTACAGCTTAGTTTTGGAATGGAGAAAATATGAAGAAGATTTTAATTGGAACTGTTGGCATCTTATTGTACAAATATTTACCAAGATCGATCACTTTTATGCCATTAGGCGTTTCGAAAGCGATCCTATGCGTTGCAATGATCGTAGGATATTTTTTGTTTGATAAAAACTTAAGGAACCTGATCAAGCATAAATTTTCATATATAAAATTTTTCTTTTGTGGAATTGGATTATGGGCAGTACAAAGTATTCTTATGACGCTTCTTTTAACATTCATAGAGGCGTTATTTGGGTGGACAATGCCGGCAATGTTAAATGGACAGGATGCAATGTCG
>OGQS01001529.1_pt1 | contig 11883 bp, 9 predicted proteins | sample 1553331 | NCBI WGS metagenome assembly OGQS01 (sample SAMEA2580012, study PRJEB22360) | human gut metagenome | biome: human gut; feature: human-associated habitat; material: faeces | place: Denmark | collected 2008/2010
ATTTATGTCGTCCTCTGTTTGCACTAATCTTGATTTTGCTGCCAATCTGATTCTTAATTGACTGCCGTACTCTGTTAAGATCTAATTGTGTCATAAATTCACCTCTTTTATATACAGAATATTCTGGAAATTCTGTATAATGATTTTACTATTATAACATTTTGCCCAGTTTTTGTCAAATTTATGCATACAATATACTTTGCGTTTGTTTTAAATTTAAACTAAAAATCGAGGAATTCCATCTTTGAATTCCCCGATTTTACTTGTCTTATTAACAATCAACGTCAAAACGATCAATCTCTAAGATTATTTGCTCTTAGTTGTTTTGCTTGAAGATGTTGCTGTTGTAGTTGACTCAGATGTTGCTGCTGTAGATGCTGTAGTAGCTTTATATTTAAATTTAACTTCTTTCCACAGATCCTGATCTACAGATTTTGTATCATCCCAGTCTTTGTCAGCTGATTTTGTCCACTTCTTGTAAATTTTCTCATATGCTGCCTGCTGTTTTTCCTGCAGTAATGTGGATTTATTTGTTGCAGCTGCTGTTTTGTCATTTGGATTTAACATCTTGATGATCACGTATGCATCGTCTAATTCTACAATTCCACTTACCTGATTCTTCTTGAGTTTAGATGCCGCTGTTTCGAATTTATCTCCTAATGCTGATTTCCCTTTTGTATAGGACTCTTCATTGTCAGAGTTTACGCTGAATTTCTTAGCTACAGAACTTACACTCTGGCCTTTCTTGATCATCTTTAATGCTGATTTTGCTTTCTTTAACTGATCTTTCTTCTCAGCCGCTGTCATATCTTTTTCTTTTCCTGTCTTGCTGTCTGTTGTCTTTGTTGTGAAAACAAGTTTGTAGACTTTGACAGTTTTAGCTTCATCATCAGATACTGTTACATTTGCTTTCTTGGTGATCGCCTGCATCACTTTACTTGCAATTGTGCTTTCTTCGTAAAGTTTCTGGATCGTATCTTTATCAGCTTCTGTCTTCTTCATGACTTTCTTACCTGTTTCGTCTTTTGCGAAGGCATTTACGCTTTCTTTGATCTGTTTCTTCTCAGCTTTTGTTAATTTGACATTATAGTCATCTGCATGTGCTACTAAAACTTTGATCTGTTTTAACTGACTGATAACGCTGTCTTTTACTGACTTCTGCATTGTGATCTTCTTACCTTTGCTGTCTGTTCCGACCTGCATAGACCACATGCTGTCTCCAAAGTATGCTCCGTACTGTGCTTCTGCCTGATACTGCATGATTCTTGCATATACATGAGCTTCCTGGAATGTTACTTTCTGTCCTGCATATTCAAATAATGTCTTCTCATTCTTACTCTTACATCCTGTAAATAAAGAAAGAGTTAACGCAAGAACTGCAGTTAAACATAGCAACTTCTTTGCTAATTTCTTCATTTCATTTTCTCCTTCACATTTGAATTATATTCAGTTTATATCTTGCGATATTATAGCATAAAACTATCGGATTATCAATGAATTGAGAGAGTTCACACAATGTTCAATCTTTTCCAACTGTTTTACTTTCTTTGTTTTTGAAAGATCTAATACAAATGTTGGATTCTTTCCTGCCTGAAAGGATAATTCGTGTTTGTACTCTTCTAATACTTCTGGTATTTTTTCTACATCTACTGCTGCATCTGGCTTCATTTCAAATGAGATTTTTTCTCCTTTTTGTTTCACATCTGTCATGTAGGCATGATGAGCTAATGCTTTTAAATATGCAACATATAAAAGATTATAGACTGCCTTTGGCATTTCCCCAAAACGATCGATCAACTCGTCTGTCATATCTTCCATCTCATCTTTTGATTCAATTGAAGAAATTCGTTTGTATAATTCCAGTTTCTGATATTCATTGTATACATAAGTTGCTGGTATAAATGCACTGATGTCAAGATCGAGGGTCGTATCAAATTCCTCCTCTTCATGAAGTTCTCCTTTTAATTTAAGGACTGCTTCATTTAACATTTTGCAATAAAGATCATATCCAACAGCTTCCATATGGCCAGACTGTGCCTGTCCGAGAAGATTTCCTGCCCCACGGATTTCAAGATCTCTCATTGCAATCTTGTATCCAGAACCTAGATCTGTAAATTCTCGAATTGCCTGAAGACGTTTTTCTGCTGTTTCTTTTAGCAATGTGTTCTTCTTATACATTAAAAATGCAAATGCATTTCGGTTAGATCTTCCGACACGTCCCCTTAACTGGTATAACTGAGATAATCCAAGCTGGTTTGCATCGTGAATGATCATTGTATTAACATTCGGAATATCAAGTCCTGTCTCGATGATCGTTGTAGAAACTAAAACATCGATCTCATGATTCATAAATCCCATCATGATCTCTTCAAGTTCCTTCTCCTTCATCTGTCCATGAGCAAATGCAACTTTAGCATCTGGCAGCAATTTCTGAAGTTCTGCGGTAACTTCTGCAATGTTATTAACACGATTATACACGTAATATACCTGTCCACCGCGAGTCATTTCGCGATAAACTGCTTCTTTCACCAGTTCTTCATTATATTCCATTACATAAGTCTGTATTGCTCTTCGATCATGTGGCGGTTCTTCTAATACACTCATATCACGGATTCCGATCAGACTCATATGCAGTGTTCTTGGAATCGGTGTTGCTGATAAGGAAAGAACATCGACATCTTTTTTCATTGTCTTGATCTTCTCTTTATGAGTAACTCCAAACCGCTGTTCTTCGTCAATAACGAGAAGCCCAAGATTCTTATACTGCATGTCTTTTGAAAGCAGGCGATGTGTTCCGATCACAACATCTACAGTCCCATTTTTCAAACCTTCGATCGTCTCTCTCTGTTCTTTTGGAGTACAAAATCTTGACATCATACGAACTGTGATCGGATAATTATGAAATCTCTGGGCAAATGTATTGTAATGCTGTTGCGCAAGAATAGTTGTCGGCACAAGGTAGGCCACTTGTTTTCCATTATCTACTGCTTTAAATGCTGCACGAATTGCTACTTCTGTCTTTCCATAACCAACATCTCCACAGATCAGACGGTCCATGATCTTTTTGCTTTCCATATCACGTTTCGTATCATCAATTGCATTTAACTGATCTTGTGTCTCATCGTATGGGAATAATTCTTCAAATTCTTTCTGCCATACAGAGTCCTTATCATAGACATATCCTTCTTTTGCCTGTCTTATAGCATATAGTTGTACAAGTTCTTCCGCAATATCTTTAACCTGTCCTTTAACACGGGTCTTTGTCTTCTTCCATTCATTACCGCCTAATTTATGAAGCTTTGGCTTTCTGGCATTCGCGCTTGCATATTTTGCGATCTGATCTAAGGCTGATGCAAGAATAAATAAATTATCTCCACCCTGATATTCAATACTGATATAATCTTTTTCAACCCCATCCGTTGTGATCTTTTCGATTCCACGATAAATACCGACTCCGTGTTTTTCATGAACAACATAATCCCCGATATTGATATCCGCAAAACTGTGAATTTTTTGTCCCAGCTTTTTCTTTTCTTTTTTTCTACGCTGTTTTTCTTTTCTTCCTTTAAAAATATCTCCTTCAGAAATCAACACCCATTTGACTGCTGGATACTCAATTCCTGTAAGAAGCTTTCCTGCTGTCACAACAATCTGTCCTGCTTCTACTTCATGTGTCAGTTCTTTATCATAGGTAACAACCAATCCATTTTCTCTCAGATCATCACTTAAACGTTTGGCTCTTGTAACAGATGGAGATGCAACAACAATCTTATAACCTTTTTCCTGATATTTTGTAAGATCTTTGACCAGTTCTTCAAAACTATTGTTGTAGGACTGTATCGATTTTGTCTCCATAAATAAAGTTTTTGATACAACAAAATCATTGATCTCTGTGGAAATAACAGAGTAACTGATGATCGGATGTTTCTCAATCTGATATAAAATACTTTCATAATCTGTCACGGTATGTGCCTGTTTTGGAAGCAGATATCCACCTTCCAGTCGACTTTTCATACTTTCTGAATATTCAAGATAAAATGCATCTGCTCTTTCTCTGATATGTTTTGGTTCATCAAAATAGATCAGACTTTCTTTTGGAAAATAATCCAAGATACATTCTGTATTGTCATAAAAATAAGGAAGATATCCTTCGACTCCAATCAGCATATGAAGTTCTCTTAACTCCTCGCGGACACGATTCATTTCTTTTTTTAAACGTAACTGCTGATCTGTCTTTTTCTCTTTCTTGAATTTCTGAATTAATTTTTCGTAATCTTCTTCCATCTGGCGAAGACCATGATCGATTCTTGGCTGATTCAAAATGATCTCGGATGCCGGATAGATCGTAAGCGTCTCTACTTCTTCGATCGATCTCTGACTTTCTTTATCAAAGCTACGGATAGAATCAATTTCATCTCCCCAAAGTTCAATTCGATATGGACTTTCCTGAGTATAAGGAAAAATATCGATAATACCTCCACGAACCGCAAACTCCCCAGGTGCCTCAACAAATGGTGCTTTTTCATAGCCTCTAGCAACAAATTCTTCAGCAATTGCTGCTTCTTCTAATGTTTCTCCTGTTTTGAAAGTCATTTTGTGATTCTTGATATCGCTTAATGGAACAACCTGATCCATCACCGCATCAATCGTCATAACAAATATTCCACATTTATCATCAAGGATCTTTTTGATCGCCAGCATACGATCTCTTGCAATCGCATTTCCATGAACGTCTGCTGTATAAAATAATGGATCTTTTGCTGGAATATACTGTGCTTTTTCTCCAAAGAAATGACTTGCTTCCACCCACTGTCTTGCCTTATTTTCATCTGGCACAATAATGATCTTAAATTGTTTTTTCTTTTTATTTCCGATCAGACTTGTAAGATGCCATTTAGCCGTATCCGTACATCCTGACACCAGAATAGGACCTCTGTAGTCTTCAATTCCATCTTTTAGCTGTCTATATACCGGATCATCTTTTAATATATGTTTTAACACTTTTTATCCCTGCTTTTTCTTATTGTGGCGATTCATCGCTTCTGTGATGTCGCCCATAACGATCAGCTGTACGGCATCGTACACTTCATCAAAACGTTCCGCAAAAATTGCCTGTTCCTGTTTTGTAAAATGTCCTAACACATAATCTGCCAGATCGTATCCTTTTGGTTTCTCTCCGACACCAATCTTCACTCTTGGAAAATCCATGCTTCCTAAATGATTGATAATACTTTTTAATCCATTATGGCCACCGGCACTTCCTTTTCTTCGGATGCGTAATCTGCCGACATCAAGATCTATATCGTCATGAATGATAATAAAATCTTCTGGTTCTAATTTATAAAAATCCATGATCGGACGTAGACTTTCCCCGCTTAAGTTCATAAATGTCTGTGGTTTTACAAGAAGAACTTTCTCTCCTCCCATATAACCTGTTCCAATCAATGCCTTATATTTCCCTGTATTTATATTTATGCCTTCTTTGTCTGCAATATAATCAAGGGCTTCAAATCCAATATTGTGTCTTGTATTATCATATTTCTTTCCTGGATTTCCCAGTCCAACGATTACTTTCATAAAATGCTTCTCCTTTTCTTAAATCAAAGTCATTTTGTCACACCGACAAACACCCGGAAATCCTTAGATTCCCGGGTTATCTTTTTCTTTATTTAGCTATAGTATATCCCAATTTGCTGTTGTCAGCAAGATATTTATAATGTTTCAAAAAACTGTCTTGTTTTATTTACTTTATTCATTAAACTGTCAAACTGCTCTGGTGTCAATGACTGTGGTCCGTCACATAGTGCTTTTGCTGGATTATTATGAACTTCTACCATAAGTCCGTCTGCTCCTGCTGCGATCGCTGCTAATGACAGTGGTTCTACCATCTCTCGGATTCCTGTTGCGTGAGATGGGTCAACCATTACTGGAAGATGTGATTTCTTCTTGATAACAGGAATGGCAGACAGATCTAAAGTATTTCTTGTTGCTGTCTCATATGTTCTGATTCCTCTTTCACAAAGGATTACATTTTCATTTCCTCCTGCCATAATATATTCTGCACTCATAAGCCACTCTTCAATTGTTGCTGCAAGTCCGCGTTTCAAAAGGATTGGTTTGTCAATCTTTCCTAATTCTTTTAATAATTCAAAGTTCTGCATATTTCTTGCCCCAACCTGAATCAGGTCAACATCCTCGAATAATGGAAGGTGACTCGCATCCATGATTTCTGTGACAACTGGAAGTCCTGTTGCTTTCTTTGCTTCTAATAATAATTTTAATCCGTCACCATGGAGTCCCTGGAAAGAGTATGGAGAAGTTCTTGGTTTGAAAGCTCCTCCTCTTAAAAGCCCTGCACCGGAATTTTTCACATCATTTGCTACTTCTGTGATCTGTTCTTTTGTCTCTATGGAACATGGACCTGCGATTACCTGAAAATTTCCTCCTCCGACTTTTACTCCACTTACATCGACAATTGTATCATTTGGATGGAATTTTCTGTTGGCTTTCTTGTATGGTTCCTGAATACGCTGTACATTTTCAACAATGCTGTTTGCCATAATGTGACGCATATCTACAATAGAAGTATCTCCTACTAATCCCAGGATTCTTGTATTCACACCTTCAGATTCATGAATTCCTAATCCCTGGTCTGTCATCTCTTTCTTTAATGCATTGATCTGTGCCTCTTCCGCCTGTTTCTTTAAAATAATAATCATGTTCTTTGTCCTTTCCCGGCTATGCAATATGTGTGTTCCATACAAAGTGTGCAGCTTTTTTCTACGGTACCTTTAGAAAAAGAAAAGGCATGCACTCTGTTGCAAGAATGCATGCCTTAAATATTTTACTTTGTCTGTTTAAAGTGACATAAGCTTTGGCGATGATTCATTGCAACAAAAATAGTCAGGATAAAAATAATAACCCTGAAAGCTAAAGTAATAGAATGTGCAATTGTTCATCTTACTTGTTGTCATCTTTGTTCTCCTTATTTTGATGTTTTTACGATACATTAATTTTGATATTGTGTCAATAGATTTATAGATGTTTTTTATAAAATTCATAAGTTATTTTTATTATTCGGTCTTGCATGAATTCCTACTGAAGTCTGTACTACAAAATCAAATTGCTTCATGACTTCCTTACAGTAGGACGGCTTACTTTATAGCTCTCACAATATTTTGTTTATAACTATTTATAAATTCTTTAGAATTGTTCATACTTTATATATTGAATGCCTCACAGATTTTGCTATACTTAAAACATAGTTTTTCATATATATTTTTTAATCCTCTCTTTTCAGAAAAGCAACCGCTCATTTTATTGAGCGGTCTTTTTATTTTTCAGAAATTAGTGTATGATAGGCTTTGGTTGTTTGTATACAATCAAATTTTTAAAGAAGGAGTCACTATTTTATTATGAATACTTTTCAAAAATTCATCCAATACTATAAACCTTACAAAAAAGTCTTCATTTTTGATCTGATCTGTGCAGCATTTATCAGCCTTGTTGATCTTGCTTATCCACAGATCCTTCGTTCACTTACAAAAACTTTATTTCTTAAAGATGCTTCTACGATCCTTAAAACACTTCCTATGATTGGCGGTATCTTATTTATCTGCTATATTTTTCAGGCTTTTTGTAAATATTATATCAGCTGTCAAGGACATATCATGGGTGCCCAGATGGAACGTGATATGCGTCGTAAACTTTTTGATCATTATGAAAATCTTTCTTTTTCTTATTATGATCAGCATAACACTGGACAGATGATGAGCCGTCTTGTCTCTGATCTATTTGATATTTCTGAGGCAGCCCACCATGGACCAGAGAACTTGTTTATCTCTCTTGTAAAGATTGTTGGATCTTTTATTTTCCTGTTTATCATTCAGTGGAAATTAGCCATCATTCTTCTTGTGATCGTTTTGCTTATGATCTTCTTTAGTGCAAAACAAAACCGTAGAATGCAAGCGACTTTCCTCGATAACCGTAGAAAGATCGGTGATATCAATGCATCCCTTCAAGATTCTCTCGCTGGAATCCGTATTGTACAGTCTTTTGCAAACGAAAATATTGAACGCGAGAAATTTCGCCTCGGAAATGAAGCTTTCTTAGATTCCAAACGTGATAATTATCATGCCATGGGAAGCTTCCAAAGTGGGAATACATTTTTTCAAGGAATGATGTATCTTGTAACATTGCTTGCTGGAGGTTATTTTATTGCTCTGGGACAAATGAGTGCCGCTGACCTTGCGATGTATGCGTTATATATTGGAATCTTTATCAGTCCAATTCAGATTCTTGTAGAGTTAACTGAAATGATCCAGAAAGGTATGTCTGGTTTTATCCGCTATCAGGCAATCATTGATATTGAACCTGAGATCACAGATTGTGTTGATGCTGTTGATATGAAACATCCTGATGGAGATATCTGTTATCATGATGTTTCATTTAGTTATGAAGACAATGAAATCGTATTAAATAATATTGATTTCACAATTAAATCTGGAAAATCCGTTGCTCTTGTCGGACCTTCTGGTGGTGGAAAAACAACTATCTGTTCTTTACTTCCTAGATTTTATGATATCACAGACGGCTCCATTACCATCGGTGGTCAGAATATTAAAAATATCAAATTAGAAAGTCTTAGAAATTCCATCGGTATCGTCCAACAGGATGTTTACCTCTTCGGTGCCAGTGTGAAAGAAAATATTGCTTACGGAAAACCAGATGCAACATTTGATGAAATTGTCGAAGCTGCTAAAAAAGCAAATATCCACGACTTTATCATGACATTACCAGATGGCTATGATACATTCGTCGGAGAACGAGGCACAAGATTATCTGGCGGCCAGAAACAAAGAATCTCCATTGCGAGAGTCTTCCTAAAGAATCCACCAATTTTAATATTAGACGAAGCCACCAGTGCATTAGATAACGAAAGTGAACAACATATCCAGAAAAGTCTGGACGCACTTTCCAAAAATCGTACAACCATCACAATTGCACACCGTTTATCAACCATTCAGAACGCAGATGAAATTCTTGTTATCGACGGACAAACAATCAAAGAACGCGGAACACATGAAGAATTGATCACCTTTGGTGGACTTTATGCAAAATATTATTATATGAACAAATAATGCATTTTTATCATCTGTTAACATAATTAGTTTAGAAGTGTTTATAAATTCTTTAGAATTGTTCATACTTTATATATTGAATGAGTTGAGGATTTTGATATACTTAAGACATAGTTTTTCATATATATTTTTAATCCTCTCTTTTCAGAAAAGTAGCCGCTCGTTATGAGCGGTCTTTTTTTGTAGAAATTGAATAATTTTAATTTATAGTTGGCCAACTGTATATTTCGAGTATATGATAAAAAATAAATAAGCAACTGAACACGATGCGGTGGAATTTTAAGGGGATGTGTGTGGAGAATGGTATTGGATATGAATTAAGGTTTTCTCAGACAGATGATATGAAGTTTGAATGTAGCTCAAACATCTCATTAAATCGGTATTCATAAGTCTCTTGAATCTTCTGTTAACGAATACAAAACTTATCAGCCAATCCCCTATAACATACACTCTGTATAGTGGTTTCGATAGACTTCAGTTTTATGTGACGGAATCCTACCGTCGCAAATCAGGATTTATATCCTGTCTCCATATCCACCACATTCATCAGTCCATCTCCCGCCATATATCTCTGCAGATTTCCCGCAGCAATATCCACAATTCGATATAATGTTGCCGGATGATGAAAATCTCCTGAAATATGTGGTGTGATGATCACATTTTCGATATTCCATAATTTATGCTGTGTCTGAAGCGGTTCTGGATCTGTTACATCTAAACCTGCCCCGTAGATTTCTCCCTGAATCAGTGCTTCACATAGATCTTCTGTATTGACAGCGCTTCCTCTTCCTGCATTTAAGAGAATTGCTGTATTTTTCATTTCTTTGAATCGCTGTTTATTGTAAATGTTTCTTGTAGCTTTTGAATCTGGTAATACGGAAAATACTACATCTGCTTCTGGCAATAATTTATCTAGATCATTCATTGTATGAAGTTCATCAACATCTTGTGGTACCTGTCCAAGTCTTCTTTTGATTCCGATAATGTGATAACCAAAATTTTTCATCAATCTTGCAAAGTATAATCCAATATCCCCAAGTCCAACGATCAGTAATGTACCACCTCGTAATGACATAACAGCCCCTTCATCATTCCATTGGCATTGGTTCTGATTATCTCGATACAGATGTAACTTCTTCTGAAGTGAAAACAGCACTGCTAACATGTGTTCTGCAACACCAGGACCATAAGCTCCTGTTGCATTTGTTAAGATTACATTCTCCGGTAATACACCATTTTTTACATATGGGTCTGCTCCTGCTGAATTTAACTGCAACCATTCTAGATTTTTGGCTTCCTTTAAATAAAATGGAGCTACATTTCCGATGATAATGTTGGCTTCTTTTATCATCTCTGGTGTTACCTTGTCGTAGGAACTATATACAAAATGACTTCCTTTGGCATGTTTCTCTAATGTTTTTTTATGTTCATCTTCTACTGGCATAACAACCAAAATATTTTTATTTGTTTTCATTGTTTTAACGCTCTCCTTATTTGATTTTAGATATTGTTTCTATTGTAACTCGTTAATTAACAAAAGAAAACCCCCGGAGTTTTTCTCTTTTATCAATTGATATTTATAATTATTTTTGTTAATATATTCCATGTAAATATTTTACAGTATGTTTGAGTCTCTTCTTTCATCTGTTATCAGCATCAAATATTTCAGTCAAACGCCGGCCACAATCTGAGCATGAGAGCAGAACCTCTCCCTTGAAAAGACAAGTACGGCTTGATGTTTGGGCAGAAGACGAAATGGATGCTGTTTATAATATTGAAGCTTTATATAACTGTATAAAAGAGCATCTCCAACAAAGCACTGAAGAAATTAAATATACTCTTCATCCCAGACCTGCTGGATATGGATTATTTCCTAAATGAAGATGTGTTTGGTGATGATTTTGGTGAAGAAGGTTTTTATATTTTCTAAAACCATGATCATCTGTTTGCTCTGCCCACTTTTATGTGGGCTATTTTTCTTTTGGGAAGGAGCCAAAGGCGAACTTTCCTACAAATTAAAAAAATAAAATAAAAGAAACATCTCCATAACCACATGAAGATGCCTCTTTTATTTTATTTCCTAAATATTAAATTTATCAATCTGAAATCTGTGCATGTAACCCCTGCAGTGAATTTACTTCTTCATTCTGATCTGCATGTGCTTTTACATAAGCAATTCCTTCTGCTGCCGCTTTCGCTGCTGCAATTGTTGTATAATATGGAATCTTTGCTTTGATCGCACCTTTTCTTAAGTAGCTATCATCATGAATACTGTCTTTTCCAACTGGAGAGTTTACAACAATATCAATATCACCATTTGTGATAAGATCAAGGATATTTGGTCTTCCTTCACTTAATTTATTGACTTTCTCTGCTTTGATTCCTGCTTCATTTAACAGCTTACATGTATTGTTTGTTGCAAGAATCTTGAATCCATCTTGATCAAATGCTTTCGCTACTTCTACGACTTCTTCTTTATCCTTGCGGTTTACAGAGATCAATACAGTTCCTTCTAAAGGAAGTTTCGCTCCAACACCTTCCTGTGCTTTATAGAAAGCTTCCCCATAAGATTTGGATAATCCAAGAACCTCACCTGTAGAACGCATTTCTGGTCCTAGAACTGGGTCTACTTCCTGGAACATATTGAATGGGAAGGCTGCTTCTTTGACTCCATAGTATGGAATTTTTTGTTCTTTTAATTCTGGTACTGGTGATGGTTTTCCTGTTAATTCAGATGTGATGA